>Ga0334890_1000367_pt1 | contig 83205 bp, 70 predicted proteins | sample GraSluR1_MG_3_FD_207220 | JGI IMG/M metagenome (GOLD analysis project Ga0334890, IMG submission 207220) | Sludge microbial communities from methane-producing bioreactor in Wageningen University, Netherlands - Granular Sludge_31_08-R1 | ecosystem: Engineered > Bioreactor > Anaerobic >... | reverse complement strand
GCGCGCAGCTCCACTGCAGCCGGAACGACGACGTGCATTGCCCGGATCCGGATCTGTCGTGGCTGCAGTACGACGTGACAGGCGGCACTCCGTATCTGATCCGGGTGTCAAGCGTGAGCGGAGGAGCCGGCGGCGACGTCGTGCTGAATATCGCCCTGGCACCGCCGATCGCGATTGTGACCGATGCGGATTCGGTGACGGTTCCGGAGGGAGAAACGGAATCGTTCCAGGTCAGGCTGGACGGGGCGCCTGCCGCTGATGTGACGGTGACGGTCAGCCGCTCGAGCGGGGACAGTGACATTACGGTGCAGTCGGGATCGAGTTTGACGTTTTCGCCCACGGATTGGGACGAGTGGCAACCAGTGACTTTGGCTGCAGCGCAGGACGGCGATTCGGTGAATGGGACTGCCACGATCCACTGCAGCGGCGACGACCTGATCCCGAAGGACGTTACAGCCACTGAGGACGACGATGACGTGGTTCCGCCGAACGATTTGTGTGCGGATGCGACGCCGGTGGGCGAGGGGACGTACTACGCGGACACGCGGAACGCGGATGGCGACGGTGGCGTGAGCGCACCCTGCGGCACGTTCAACGATGGCCACAGCGTGTGGTGGCTGTACACGCCATCGGCGAGCGGGGTGGCGACGATCGACACCTGCGGAAGCAGTTTCCCCACGAACCTGAAGTTGCAGGAGAACAACTGCGTAAGTGGCGCGCAGCTCCACTGCAGCCGGAACGACGACGTGCATTGCCCGGATCCGGATCTGTCGTGGCTGCAGTACGACGTGACAGGCGGCACTCCGTATCTGATCCGGGTGTCAAGCGTGAGCGGAGGAGCTGGCGGCGACGTCGTGCTGAATATCGCCCTGAGCCCAGTTGGTGATCTTGATCATGATGGCGATGTTGATCTTGATGATTTCGAGCTCTTCGCGACTTGCATGGCTGGACCGGATGTGCTTGACCCGCCGCCGGGGTGTGATCCGAGCACCTTCGGGCATGCCGACCTTAACGGCGATGGTGACGTGGACCTCCACGACTTCGCGGAGTTTCAGATACTATGCGAACCGTAATCGCCGGAGCACCGGTGGCGCGCTGACCCGTGGCTCCTTCACTCCGGGCGGCGACTCACTTACTCGACGACGCCCAGCTCTCCAGGCTGGCAGTCGTCGCTGCCCTTGCGATCTGTATCGCTGACAGCTGACAAAGTCGTTTTAGGCCGTTCACTCGCGCCTCACGCCTATTTGGGCTCGAGCGGCGCTGGCAGTGGGATCCTCGGGTCGAGATAGTTCCCACCGGGTTCGTAGAACGGCTTGCCCGACCAGAAACTGAATAGGCGGCCGATCCAGGCGGCCTCCGTCTTGCTGACGCACTCAATCACAGAGTACAGCGCATCTTCGGTGTGCAGGTCAATATCGTACTCTCTCGTCTTGTCGACATGTGAGGTCGTGAGCGAGACGACTGCTCGCCGTTCCACTGACACATCGCGCCACCCACATGACCGTTCCTTAAACCTGGCACTCGTTGATGTCAGTATGAACACCGGCTGTTTCTCATTTGCCCACCACTCGTAGCGGTAGTGAATCGTCACTTGATTAGGCCCGGATATGGCAGTCGTAAACCGCTTTGGGATATGAGATAACGCAGTAAGCTGCGGCGTGCCAAGCGATAACCCGTCAGGGGTCTTGCTTATTAACTGAAGCAACCCAGTCTTTCCCAGCAGTTCCCGGTGGCACGACGTCCCGCACGATGAACAACGCGTCGTTTCCCAGTTCTCACGTCCTATAGGCACGACGAGGAGGTACATGCGTTTCGGCTCTCGCAGCAACGTCAGCAAACCTCCACACCGCGGGCATCTCATGCTGCCCTCCTCCATCGATTGTCATGCATATTCAGTGTCCCCCCGTCAATCGCCATACGCCGTGCCCGGCCAGAGCTCGGCGTGCAGCTGAAGTTCGTTGGGCTTGGCGAGCCGACCATCGGCAAAGGCGGTTACGCCGCGGTCACGACAATGAGCATCAAGGGCAACCCAGGCCGGGCTCGGGCCACCACCGATTGCCGCAATGGCCTTGCGCAGAACGGGCTCAGGCACGTTCTTCTTCAAGAGCAGCCGAATCGCTGAGCCCTGCAGATCCGGGTCGGGATCGGACAGGATGGGCAAAAGAGGCTCCAGCACTCCTTCATCACCGTATCGCTGAACCAACCCAACGTAGGCAGCCTCGCTCACCTCATCCTGACTGTCTAGCGCCAGCTTGACAAGCGCCGGCATGACACGGTCGGTGGGGTCCTTGGCGAAGGTCTCGGCGGCTCTGAGGCGAACGAGCTTGCCCTTGTCGGCAGCACAGCCCACAAGTGCCTCAATTGCCCTGTCGGAGCTGTCTTCACCCAGCCCCTCAGCCGCGAGAGCACGAATATGCTCCACCTCGTCCGAAAGCCCATTGACCAGCCCCTCAATCGTAGACTCGTCGCGTATCTTCCAGAGTGCCGTAACGGCGGCCATTCGCACCTTCCACTCGCGATCCCCGAGTTTCTTCATGAGTGAAGGCACGGCACGGGCGGTGCCAACCCGAGCAAGTCCGCGCCCCCCTGAGCGCCGGATCATCGGGTTGTCATTCTCGAGCGCCTCAATGAAGGCATCTTCAGCATCCCTGCAGCCGATCTCGGCAAGGGAATCGAGCGCCGCGATGCGCACGTCGTCGTTCTCGTCGCGAGCCAACTCGATGAGGGCGTTACCTGCCTCTGGCGTCTTTATTGCACTGAGAGCCTGGGCTACGCACTCTCTGACGGCTTCCTCTTCGTCCTTCGCAGCTTCGAGCAATGCCTCGCTCGTCTCCGGCGACCGGATTTGCCCCAAGGCATGTGCAGCGCACATGCGGAGCAGCTGCACGGGATAGCTGAGAAATGGCGCTATCACGGTCGCAGCCCGCGCACAACGCAGCCTTCCCAGCGCGTCGATCGCGTTCATCTTACTAAGCGGATCTCCCGTTTCCATGGTGTGCAGCAATGCTTCAACGGCGTTGTCGCCTCCAATGTCGCCTAGTGCTTTGGCAGCAGCCATTCGCACTTCGATATCGGTGTCACCGAATAGCTTTGCCAGATCATCAACCGCCTCCTGCGCGGCCGTGCGCCCGAGAGCCATTGCTGCAGCCCCACGGACTTTCTCGTAGTCGTCGGCGAGGGCCGCAATCAACCCGGGGACTGCCCGCTTGGAAGCGACGTCCCAGAAAGCCTCCAGTGAAGTCGCCGTTTCTTCGTCTTCCTTCCTGATCTTCTCGATGATCTCCTTATCGCCCAAGTGCACGAAGAAAGTGGCCGCGACAGCGCGGCCTTTCTCACCGAGGTTATGCATCGCGTCAACGAGCTTGTCGGCACGGCCTTCGGCCTGGAAGCTTTATCGAGAGGTTCGCTTGGTGGCCCTCGGCGGCTCGCTTCGCGTAGGCGAGCCGCCACGAGAGCGGTCTACGTCTGGAGGTGTCGAAAATGAACCCATACAAACTCAAGGCGATCACCGAGTTTCTGCGAGGTGAACTGAAGCGGATTTCCACGTCATACGACGATCTGCTGGCCTGCTACGGGTTGGATAAGCAGCTGCTCCCTGACGAGCAAGAGGCAGTGAAGCGAGAGCTGGCAGCGATAGCTGAGGCGGAGACATTCATGGACCAGTTCCGTGCTTCGGTTGAGCGGTGGCTTTAGCCGCTCAACTTGCAACGGGCCTTCGCCGACACCGTTCGGAAGTCTGCGAGACCCCGTTGCTGCTTCGTATCACCGTAGATCATGGTGCACCCGGATACTGCGGCGGGACTCCACGCAGATCCCCTATCGTAAACGTTTCCCCGCCATGGGCGGGTCGGACCTTGCTGAAGCCCGGTCCTAAACGTTTATCGAGGGATCTGCTTGCATGGCTTGTCCCGCCGCCCGGGTGCACATTGGGAGCTGGACCACTTCGTGTCGGTTCGCTGACACGTGAGCGAACCGACGCATGAGCGGGGAAGCTCGGAGGTATTCGAAAATGGCGGACAACGTAGCGTGTGAGATCGACGTACAGGGAGAGGGGCAGGAGGTGATCCCGGAACAGCTTGAGCAGCGAGCGGACTACGGCAGTGTGCCCGGGCTGGAAGACGAGGAGCTGGCCGATGCGGAGGAACTTGAGCGGCAGGTCATGATTGCGGATTGGGGCCCGATTCTGCGATTGCCGGTTCGAAGCCGAAAGGGCGGCATTCAGCCAGCGATCGACGAGTTTGGACAGCTGGACTGGGGTGCGTTCGGCACGGTGGACTTTCACAGACTGGCTGGGCCATTCGACAAGGCTCGGTTCAAAGCCGACAAGCTGGAGGAGGAGGTGCGTCACGCGGTAATCATGCTGGAGGCGGTGGCACAAAGGCTGCCGCCAGCCAAGATCGGCCAGTTGATGGTGCAGCTGGGTGGAGACGGGCATGAGGCAGGCGAGTTCATGCATGCGGATGAACAGGCTTTCGCTCGATGGTATTTGCGGGTCAAGCGTCTCAGATATGAGATTGGCGAGCTGCGAGAGTTCAGTTGGGAGCAGCGGAGGCGATTGCAGTGACCGGAGCAGCGACATCGGACCGTCTGCGAGCGGCCATCGATGAACTGGTCTCCGTGGTCGAAGCTGGGCACAGTGCCCGGCTCACCGCCTACCTGACAACGATGGCTCGCTTTCACCGCTACAGCCTGGGCAACGTGCTGCTCATCGGGATGCGGTGTCCGCACGCCACGCATGTGGCTGGATTCCGAGCGTGGCAGCGGCTGGGCCGGCGAGTGCGGAGGGGTGAGCGAGGCATCCGGATCATGGCACCGATCGTTCGGCGGAAAGCAGCGGACCACGAGGACGAGGAACGGGTAGTGGCCTTCAAGACGGTCTGCGTGTTCGACGTAAGTCAGACGGACGGCAAGCCGCTGCCGGAATTGGGGCACGTGGCCGGTGATCCAGGCGAGCATGTCGAGCGTCTGAAGGTGCTGGTCAGCGATTGCGGGATCGAGCTGGAGTACGCGAACTTGGCGGTAGGCGTGGACGGGTGGTCGAGCGGTGGCCGGATCGGCGTACGTCGTGGCTTACCGCCGGCAGAGGAGTTTTCGGTGCTCGTACACGAACTGGCCCATGAACTGCTGCACCGGGACGACCGGGACTCCCGAAGACGGGCGGTCCGCGAGACGGAGGCTGAAGCCGTGGCGTTCGTGGTGTGTGAGGCGGTCGGGCTGGAGACGAACCAGGCTGCGGCGGACTACATCCAGTTGTACGACGGCAATCGCGACACGTTACTCGCGTCGCTGGATCGGATTCAGCGGACAGCAAGGAAGATCATTGGAGGTTTGACGGAGACGGAGGCGAGTAGCCCGGCAGCGGGCGAGCCTCTTGCTCTGATCGTGAAGAGGCCCGCCGCGTAAGACGGTTGGGCCGGGGTGAAAAAATGGAGACACAACAGCCGATCAGGCGATTTCAGGCAGGACAGGTATCCTGCGCATTGTTCGAGAATGCAATTCAGGTGAACGGCGAGAGCCGCCAGATCATCAAGGCGACCCTGGGCCGGCGTTACAAGGACCGGTACGGGAACTGGAAGACGTCGCAGAGCTTCTCGCGAAACGAGATCCCGCTGGCGATCTACGTGCTGCAGAAATCATTTGAGGCCATGCTGGAGAAGGGTCCGGAGGATGAGGTCAACATTCCGGTTGACGACGAGCGGGTGATATGATGGTGGCTCGCCCCCACCGCCCCTCATCCGCGCAGATCGAACTCCATGCTGATCATCGCATGGATGCGGTCGATCATTTCGTCGGGAACGTCGAGGGTGATTTCCCGGGTTCGCCCGCGCCGGCCGTGCGATACGACGCGGCTGCGGATGAAGGAATGCACGTCGAGTTCGGCCAGCAGATCGCCGAACGCCCGGCCGCTGAGCGGCTGGAGCACGGCGCGGTCGCAGAATCGGCGGTAGGCATCGTACGCTTCGCCGGTTCCCACCGCCCGCCCCTTTCCCCGCTGGCTGGCTTCGATCGTGCCGGCCATGGCCGCTTTCAGCTGCACAGGCGCCGTCCGCAACAACGCGACGTATCGGTCGCAGTGCAGTTCGTCCGTGGCTTCGCTCACCACTGCGGGAGTGATTCTGGTGCCAGCTTTCTCGGCGAGATAGGCGCTCTTGGCGAGCAAGGCGACGGCCTTGCGGGCATCGCCGTGATCATGGCTGGCGAGGGCAGCGATTTGCTCGATTACGCCCGGCTCAACGGTGTTGGAATGCAGGGCTTTCTCGACGCGAATGTCCAGGATGTGCTTGAGATCAACGGCGTCATACGGCTTGAACACGAGCTCATTCAGCTTCAGGAAGGACTTCACACGCGGATCCAGCTGGTCCGGCCAATTCAGACGATTCGAGACAAACACGAGAATGAGCTTGGCGGGGATCTTCTGCGGCAACCGCCGGACCAGGAACTTGAGGAACGTGTCGCGATCACGGCGCACGTTGTCAACCTCGTCGACGAAGATGATCAGATAGCCGGCCAGGTCGGCGAGTGTCTCTTCGATGTTGACCATCAGTTCTTCGAGCGAGATGCCCTTCCGGTGCCGCTTGCTGGCTTTGAAAAGGCACGCGAGGCTGTTCAAGGCGCGAAAGCACGGCTGCGGCGTGGACAGGTCCAGGTGTTCGTGCCGCACCTGGATGCCTTTCGCCGTCGCAAGTTCAGTAAGCAGGTTCAGGAAATAGCTGAGGGTGAGCGTCTTGCCCGTCCCTGTTTTGCCCCAGATCGCCAGGTGGCATGGGTGGTCACCGCGCAGAATGCCGGCGAAGTGGCTGCTGAGCTCTTCGATCTCCGTGTCGCGCACGCTGGCGTTGAACACTTCTTCGAGCAGCGCGAGCTGCTCGGCTCGGATGAGCTGTTCGTCGTCGAGAAACCGGCGATCCTTGATCACGGCATGTTGCAGCATGTGCTGGATGCGATCGGCCATGCGATCGCGAACGGTACGTCGTTCCATTGGAAAATCACCTCCACATGCTTTCAGTGGAAGCACATGTATAAATACCTTTCGGTTGGGTCAGTGGGAGTAGTTTTCCAGTGGAACAGCGATCGAGGGAACAGGCGTAAGTCGCGCGGCCGGGCCGTCGCAGGCCTCGCGGGACCGCATCCAGCGGGCAGTGATTTATAAGCGTTGTCCCCTATAAGTAGTAGTAATAGATAGAAAGAGCTACATTACTATATTATATATACGTTCCACTGGAAATGCACACTCGCACACCGATGCGGCGGTTCGCAACCATGCTGGGCGAACCGCCACACAGGAGGCAGGGCCGCCCGGAGGGGATATGTATGGAGGAAGAACAAGCCTATCCAAGGATGCTGCCGACCATTGAGTGCGACGGAAGATCGTGGTTCGTCGATGAGCGGCTTGGCGAGTTTCGGGACATCTGGAATCCGCACAGGCGAGTGGTTTTCAGATCAGAACAGGGGCTGGTCATGCTGGCTGTTTACGCCCTTGTTCGCGAGACGTAGTGCGGGCACTGCTGATTCGTGCGGCGAAACTTTTATATAGGAGGACCGCCACAGCGGTCCCATGGGCTTCGACAATCCGTTTTCTGCAATCGGCATCGGCGGTCTCTTTGAGACGCTGCTGCCGGACTTTTTGCTCGCATTCACGTTTTTCACGGCGTTGACGTACGCCGTGCTGGGCCGTCGCTTCGGCCAACAGCGACCCGCCATCGCCATGTCCGCGGCGGTTGGCCTCGCCTTGGCCAGCGGTCTGGTCTGGTGGGAGCACCGCAACGGCTGGTCCATCAGAGACCTGGGCCCCCTGGCTATCGGATTCGCCGTAATTCTGTTGGCGATGATCATGTTCCAGGGCATTCGCCAGACTGGTGGAACCTGGGCCGGCGCCGGGATCGCCTTCGGGGCCAGCATCCTCGTGGCGTGGGCCCTCGGAACGAAATGGCCGGTCCCCGGCGAGATCATGCAGTCGCTGGCGATCGTCGCGCTGATCGTGGGAATCATCGCTTTCGTGATGCATTTTCATGGAAAGGGTCGATCGGCGCCGTGGGCGCCGCCGCAGGTCGGTCCCGAACTTTCCGGAGTTCGGCATGACTTGAGTGATTTGCGGCAGGACACGCATGCGGGCGACCGCATTGACAGTTTCCTGATGGAGATGCGGAAGCGCACCGATGTCTTCATCCAGCACCCGGAGGATGCGCCGAACATCGTGGCGCAGCTGCGCCAAATCCTCCCGGTTGAGGGTTGGTTGACGGAGCGCCTGTCCCGGCTTCGCGAGCAAGCCCATCACTTTCGCAAGGGGCATGCCGCCCGAATCGAGCAGTTGCGCGACGTGATCGACCGGCTTCCGCCGGCGGAGCGTAAGAAGGCGGCCGCCGAGCTGGTGGCGCGCTACGAAGAGCTGCAACTGGATAAGAGGTTGGAGCGGCTGGATGGAGCCGTGGCCGAAACGGAGCGACGGGTTCGAGCGTTGACGAAAGAAGCCGAATCCGCTGTCGGTCGCTACGACTATGCCCGGGTCAACGAGTTGCTGGAGCGGGCGGAGAAACTCCAGGCGCACAACGAGAAGCTGCTCCGCATCATCGATCGCACGGAGCGAAGGCTCGGGAAGATCGCCGAGGACTTGGCCAACACGCTGGGCGGGAGCGAAGCGAAATGAGGTCGCCAAGGCTGCCGGTCCCCCGCACCGGGTGATCCGTGCGTGGATTACTCGCCAACTGCGCGGCTTGAGGACCGGCTGGGACCTGGTGAGCCGCCGTACCGCTCGCGCGGGGAGGCGCAGGTTGGACGGTTGCTGGATCGGTACGGCATTCCCTTCTTCTACGAAATGCCCACGGTGATCTACGACCGTGGGCGGTTTCGCGTGTGGCATCCAGACTTCACGTTGCCGACATACGGAAACCTGATCGTCGAGTACGCTGGCATGCCCGACCGCCCGGCGTACATGGACGGCGTACGCCATAAGCAGCAGGCGTACCGCGACAACGGGGCCGCCGCGCTGTTCTTGTACCCACGGGATCTCCAAGGCAGATCGTGGCCGAGCCGGACGCTTCGGGCCATGAGGTACGCGTGTCGCAGTTCCTGCAAGTATCGACGATAGCCAGGCGGCTCTAGCACGGATCTAATCAGCTAGGGACCACCAGCGGCGGACGGCACAGCGCACTCACTTTGGAACATCGCAAAGTCACGAAGGTCAACGTCAGTGTCGGCATCGAGGTCGTTGCTAATACACTCTGCGCCGACGGGGAGATCTGGCCCCGCGAGGCAGAGTATGTAGCTGCTATGCTCGCATTCATCTGGAATGCCATTTCCGTTGCAGTCGGCACTTACCCAGCCATCGCCATCGGCGTCGGCGGGCTCCAAGTCGCATACGTCGATCACGCCATTCTCGTTGCAGTCGCTGCACCATTCGCTACCGTCGCAGTTCAAGAGATCGTCAGCGTCCTCGATGCAGTTGGCGTTGCAATCGACGTTTGGGCAGCACTGGCCCCAGCGGGCAACAAAGGCCGACACCTGATCGCCGGCGGTCGCAAAGCTACCACCCACGATCAGCTCGCCGTTGTAAACGGCCAACGAATTGACTTGGTTGTTCATGCCCGTGCCCAAGGGTTGCCAGAATACACCATCCCAACGCGCGATGCGGTTGCATGTCGTCCCACCGGCGGTCGTGAACTCCCCACCCGCTATCAGCTCGTCGTTGTAGACGGCCAGCGAATTGACTTGGTTGCTCATGCCCGTGCTCAGGGGTCGCCAGAATACACCATCCCAACGCGCGATGCGGTTGCATGTCGTCCCACCGGCGGTCGTGAACTCCCCACCCGCTATCAGCTCGTCGTTGTAGACGGCCAGCGAATTGACTTGGTTGTTCATGCCCGTGCTCAGGGGTTGCCAGGATGTGCCGTCCCAACGCGCGATGCAACTGCATGGCGTACCGCCGGCGGTCCAGAAATTCCCTCCTGCGATCAGCTCGCCGTTGTAGGCTGCCAGCGAATGGACCCAGTAGCTCATGCCTGTTCCCAGGGGCTGCCAGGATGTGCCGTCCCAGCGCGCGATGCAACTGCATGGCGTACCGCCGGCGGTCGTGAAGTATCCACCCGCGACCAGCTCGTCGTTGTAGACGGCCAACGAATAGATGAAGCCGTTCGTGCCCGTGCCCAGGGGTTGCCAGGATACGCCGTCCCAATGCGCGATGGTGTTGCATGCCGTACCGCCAGCCGTTGTGAAGCTCCCTCCTGCGATCAGCTCGCCGTTGTAGACGGCCAGCGAATTGACTTGGTTGTTCATGCCGCTGCCCAGGGGCTGCCAGGAGGCGCCGTCCCAGCGGGCGATGCAATTGCACGCCGTGCCGCCGGCGGTCGTGAAGTTCCCTCCGGCGATCAGCTCGCCGTTGTAGACGGCCAGCGAATAGACATTTCCGTTCATGCCGCTGCCCAGCGGTTGCCAGGCGGCGCCATCCCAGCGGGCGATTCGGCTGCACGCCGTGCCGCCGGCGGTCGTGAAGTGTCCACCCGCGACCAGCTCGTCGTTGTAGACGGCTAACGAAGAGACCGCGTGGTTCATGCCCGTGCCCAGGGGCTGCCAGGATATGCCGTCCCAGCGCGCAACGTGACTGCATGGCGTACCGCCGGCGGTCCAGAACTCCCCACCCGCTATCAGCTCGCCATTGTAGGCTGCCAGCGAATGGACCCTGTAGCTCATGCCTGTTCCCAGGGGCTGCCAGGATGTGCCGTCCCAGCGCGCGATGCGACTGCATGGCGTACCGCCGGCGGTCGTGAACTCCCCACCCGCTATCAGCTCGTCGTTGTAGACGGCCAACGAATAGATGAAGCTGTTCATGCCCGTGCCCAGGGGCTGCCAGGATGTGCCGTCCCAACGCGCGATGTAATCGCATGCCGTACCGCCAGCCGTCGTGAAGTATCCACCAGCGACCAGCTCGTCGTTGTAGACGGCCAACCGATAGACCGCGCCGTTCGCGCCGGTGCCCAGGGGCTGCCAGGATGTACCGTCCCAACGCGCGATGTAATCGCATGCCGTACCGCCAGCCGTCGTGAAGCTCCCTCCTGCGATCAGCTCGCCGTTGTAGACGGCCAACGAATAGACCTCGCCGTTCACGCCAGTTCCCAGGGGTTGCCAGGATACGCCGTCCCAACGTGCGACGTAGTCGCATGCCGTACTGCCGGCCGTCGTGAAGCTCCCTCCTGCGATCAGCTCGCCGTTGTAGACGGCCAATGAATAGACCGCGCCGTTCACGCCGGTGTCCAGGGGTTGCCAGGATAGGCCGTTCCAGGCAGCGATGTTGTGTGCTACAACATCCTCGGCCACGTCGAAATCACCGCCAGCGATCAACAAGGAGGTTCCCGGCCCAGTACCGTCAGGGTCCCACGCGGCCAGCGCAAGAACTGTTCCAGCAACGCCGGCCGCCGAGCCGCCCGGTAGCCATGTTGGCGGATCGTCCGGGCATGGATCGCAATCATCTATCAGACCATCGCCGTCTGAGTCCAGCTCGCACTCGTCGGGGATGCCGTTGCTATTGCAGTCAGCACTGACCCATCCGTCGCCGTCGGGGTCGGTGGGATCAACGTCCTGATCGTCCGGGATGTCGTTGCCGTTGCAGTCTGGCCAGACGCCGACAGCAGACCCGCTGAATTCTGTCGTCTGGTCGGGAGTCGCGTTCCACGAGAGGTGTATCCCGTCGTCGGTCGGCTGCGCCTCCAGCGAGGGCGCCGCGCCCAACTGAGTGACGAAGAACACGGACTGGTAGTTGTCGTCAGTCAGAAACGACACCTCCATGTGGGTCAGCGGAACGGCAAGTGTGTCCTTCACCGTCACTCGGGCATAGACTTCGGCCGGGCTGTGCCAATCCGTCAGGCCGTTGTCCTCCTCCACCGACACGATGTCGTAGTCTCCCGTATCGTCGAACGTATAGACGTAGCTATGAGGTGGGCTTGAGGTCCAACCCTCGGCTACCTCCTGAAAGTAGGCGTCGAAATCGAAGTCGTATTCGAGCAGGTCATTATGAACCGTCCATGTTCGGGTTGGCGGGCCTCCCCAGTTGTTGTCGACGATTTCGGTCTCCACGCGAATCGGCAGTTCGCTGTCATCCATTGCGCAGATCGGGACGGTCATCGAGACCGTGCCCGAGAAGTTGTCCGTCGCCCATCCGAGCTCCGAGAAAGTCGCGGTCCTCGTCTTCGCTGTTACCGCACGGACCCAGTAATACGCTGTTCCGGGAATCGGCACATCGTCATCGAATTCCGGCGAAAGCAACCACCTGGACCATGTGCCGCTGGCATCCTGAAAACACGAAGCGGTCGCGATATCATCAGTCGCGCTGCGCCACACCTCGTAGTAAGTAACAGGATCGCCCTCGGAGTAGCTGACATCCGCTTGGACTGAATGCGCAAGACACAGCGCGCCAAAGACCGCCGCCAACCGCGACACTATCGGGCGCGCTGCGCCACGAGTAGCGATAGACGGTCGGGTCGGCGAGGCAGAACGGGCCCGCGCCCAGGGACCAAGCAGAACAAGAGGTCGGATGTTCATGAAATGAGCCCCGAGGAAGCTGGATCTTGCGCAATTGCCTTCATCTCAGCAGTTTAGCAAGACAGGCAGGCCGACTCCAGGGCAAGCGCAACCCCCGGAGGATCAAGATACGTCTAGCCACGTCAGTTGCTCAACCGGAAGTGCGTTGTCAGCTTCGAGTTGTGCGATTGCACGATGGCAGGCTCCGACGGCGGACGGAGACGTGGCCAGGAGGATGACGCGGTCGAAGCCTGCGTTGCTGAGCTTGGCGAGGTTGGCCGAGATATCGGACTTGCCGGTTTCGATCTCGATGGCGATTCGTTCGCCGGGGCGCTCGGCCACCACGTCAACGGTGCCGTTGCCCTGGACGGCGTATTCGTGCGTGACTTCATAGCCCCGGTCGGCGAACAGGTCGGCCGCACGTCTGGCCCAATAGCGATGTTCGAGGCTGACGCGCGGGGCGGGGCCGGCGTCGATGCCGACGTCGGCGCAGACCGTCCGTCCGGCGTCGGTCAGTTGGTAGAGCATAACCTGGCCGGAGCGGGTCGGGATGGCGACGGCCTCGATGAGGCCGGCTTGGCCGAGGTCCTGCCGGACGGCGTTGCCCTTCCGGCGAGACAGGTGCAGGCGCTGATAACGTGACACTGTGGTCGATAGCGGGCGTGCCGCCACGTCTGCCAGGAAACGCACCGCTTCGCGGGACATCTGCGGTTCCGGTTCGGGTGGTTGGTCTTCTGGATCCAACGCTGAAGGATCAGAAGTCCCGGATGGGCTCTCTGGATCCTGCAGCGGTTCTTCATAGGGGGATGGTGGGTGGGATATCTTCTCTCTGTTCCTATCTGGCGGCGGAATCGGCGTGATCGGTGAGTGTGGAGCATGAGTGGGTTCGGTAAGCTCGGAATCGGCGAGATAACCAGCCATTCGCTCTCGGACGGCATGATCACTGATCGACCCTTCCTCCACGGGACAACGCGGGACCCGTACGAGGAACGGCTCCGGGTGCTCATCGGCCACACGGACGACTGCCGTGCCCACGCGTAGCGTGTTGAGGGCCTGCTTCTGTTCGTCGGTCAAGTTCATCGCAGACGATATCGCTTGTACGTCACTGCGCAGCTTCTGGCTAAGAGCGACGGTGGCGTAGGAGTTCGCAAAGGCGACCTTGCTCAGCATTGACGCCGACTGATCGACGAACACGTAGCCGATACCGTACTGGCGGACCATTCGGATCGAGGTTTCTAGCACGGACTCGCGGGATTCCGGCGCCCGCTGCAGGAGCAGGTTGTGGGCTTCTTCCAGGACGATCAGGTTTGTGAGCTGGCGCTGCGGGCCCTGCGCGAGTCGGTAGCGGTACAAGTAGAGCGTGAGCGCTTCGGAGAACAAGGTCCGGTCGGAGTTGCTGGACAGCCCGTCCATCTCGAGCACGACGTTGTGATCGAGCAAGCTGTGGATGTGAGCGTTGCTTTGCGTGTTGACGACGGCGCCGAACTCACCGTAAGTCATCCCGAGGAGAATTCGCTCGGCGGACGCCTGCCACATGGCGGCACGTCCCCTGAGCTTGACGGTCCGCAGCCAGTCCAGCAGGTCGGCAATGGTAGGCCAGCGGGATGGCGCGCCCGCGTAGACGCCGGCGCCGCGATAGAGTTGATCGAGGCCGGCGACGAGTAGGCTGATGACGCCCTCGCCTCCCAGGTACGCGGAGGCGATGACGTCGACGATGAGCTTGATCCAGACGTTCGGCTCGCAGCCGGCTGGCGGGATCAGTGGGTTGAAACGGAATGGTGCCACATCTCGGCCGACCGTGTACACGCGTAGATCGGACCGGAGCGGCAGGAGATCTCGGTACCCGCGCTTCCAGTCAAGCGCGAGCACCTTGATGCCGCGGGCCATGATGCCCTGCATGAGAATAAACGTGAGGTTGGTCTTGCCGGACCCGCTTCGTCCCGCGACGAGGATATGCTCCTTCAATCGGTCGCTCTTGAGCAGGAAGGGGTACAGCGCGCGTTCACCGTAGCTGATGATGCCGAGCGGTACGTCTCCAGCGTTGGCGAACTCCCGCTTCGGTGGCGGAAACGGCGAGCGATCGGGCTCGTAGCTTTGGCCAAGGTGCCGCGCGGCCAGCAATTCCAGGGTCTGTTCGATTTCGGCGCGGTTGCCGGGTTCGGATTCCGCAAGGTAAACGGTCCAAAGGCGATCGATCCGCCTGCCGAGGACCGGCCGTAGTTTGCGGCACAGCTCCTGCACGCGCGTGATCATTCTGCATCACCCCTGTTGTCGTTGAGGATCTCCAGCTTGCGGAACGTCGAGAGGTACTGCTGGACGTTCTCAGGAAGTGCCCGTCTCAGGTCGGACACGTCCTTCCAGAAGGCGATTCGTTCGGCACGCTGATCGGCGTGCAGGTCCTGGAGGCGTCGATTGTATGTCGCATATTGTTCCGACGTTGCAGGCCATCCCTGGTGCGCGAGCTCGTTGAAGGCGTAACATTTGGCCCATTCAAGCTCGAGCATATTCTGTTGGTAGATCTGCTGCCGCTGGTGGATTTGCGAAAGCACGTCATCCAAGCTGAGCCAGGAGGTCTGCTTGCGGTCTTGGAGCAGCGATAGCTCGGGCTCGCTCTTCGGGACTGCAAAATAGCCATGCGTCAGAAGCTGCTCCACTGTGTGCGGCGGCCTGTCCAACCGTGAGGATGAACGGTCCGATGAGAAGTCAAAGACCTGGTACCGCGCGTCATCATGCGGATAGAGCGTGTTCAGTGCCCTGGATGCGTACCGGCTGGCGCGGCCGTATAGATAATAATAAGAAGGTAAATGGGCCAGCGGATTGCTGGCCGGATTGGGGGTATTGTCTTGATTCATGGTATCACCTGGGAGTGGTAATGCGGCCGAGTTTATAAGCTTTTCGGTGCGGCGGGCGGAATCGGCCTCATTCGGCGGGACCGGCACGAGGCCCTTACGCCGCGGGGGCGACAAAGGTTTATAAACAGCAGGTCTCTTCCAGGTCCCGAGGTGATATTCATGGCGAGACCATTCAAGTGCCCCTTTTGTGGCTCCTCGGACAACGTGAACAAAGGGTTCCGCAAGACGAAGTCGATGGGGCTTCGGAAGATTCGGCGCTGCAAGGGCTGTGGGCGGAAGTTCACGCCGCGCTATCAGCAGGCGGCAACCGATGAAGATAATCATGCCGATCTAGCCCCCGCCAGTACGGGCGAGATGCCGGAGAAGCTGGAGTCGGAGCCCGAAACGACCGACGAGAGCCGGTCTGGGGAGAGCGCCCCGCCAGCACCATGAGGGAGATCATTCGCCTCGCTTTCGAACTGGCGCGGGCGGTCGAAGCGCTCATGGTCCGAACGCGGGCTTTCTACTACGAGGTCATGCTGTCCGGGCATACGTGCCTGCGCTGTGGCGGAGCTCTCCGGATGATCGGCGAAAGCCGCTGCCGGTGCCCGGGCTGCGGCCATGAGTTCGATCCAACGGTTGCTTATCAGCGGTGTACGGATTGCGACGGGACGCCGCGGCTGCGCGTGTCCCGCTACGTCTGTCGGCGCTGCGGCCGAGACGTGCGCTCGCGGTTCGTCTTCGACGCTCGGGTGTTCGACCGCGAGTACTTCCGGCAGCGGATGGCCGATTCACGGGAGCGCAAGCGTGCAGAGCAAGAGCGCCGGCCGCCAGTCCTGGTGACACCCCGGTCAGAGGAGCTGCAGCCGGCACCTGCGCACCTGGAGGCGGTACCGGGGCTGACTGAAGCCCTCGATGGGCTCGTGGGTGCCCCGGAACTCATGGCCTGGTTGCCGCTGATGCGTGGGGGATTCGATTTGAAGCGGTATTCGGGCGTGTGCGCCCTGGCGCGGCCGCCGCTCCAGGACACGCCTAACTTCTTGTGCAAGAGTTCGTGGTACATGACGAAATCGAGCGCGATTGCCGGGACGTCCGCGCGATCCAAGCTGCAGCTGATCATGACCGTGTCCGTGATCCGGTCGTAATGCCCGAACTTGCGACCGGTGAACGTGCGGCTCCACGCGAGGCGCGGCCGGTTGATTGTTCCGTCGAAATGCGATTGCCGAACCCGCTCGAACGCCGTAGACAGGTCGTGGAATACTCCCTGGGCTTGCTCCGGCACGCCGGCCAGCACGTCAAGTTCGGCCAGGATGTCCTGGTATGCCTCGGCGGCGGTCGCTTCCAGCACGGGCTGTTTGGTATTCCCGTGTCGGAAGATGAGCTCGGCAAGGTCGGTAAACAGCTGAGCATCGAACGTGATCATTGGCGTGGGCAGAGCCACGCGCGTGCCGTCGTGCGCGCCGCGCACGCGGAACAGCCCGGACATCGGCCGAAAGTGAACTCGCAACGGCGCTCGGAAGCGCGGGCCGGCCACCATCACGGCCGAGAGGATCGGTGACGCGAGGCGCACCGCCGAGATGTACGCGTCGAAATTCTCACGCTCGGCGAAGAACACCAGCCATCTGCGGACTGCGCGGGATTGCTGGGTCAGTTGGCAGGGATCCAGCCCCTGATCCTGCAAGTAGCGTTCGATGTTCTTGTTGGCGGAGCTGAGTGATTCGTATGGGTCGTCCTCGTCGCCCACCATGGGCGGCTGCGCAAGCCGATCCAGCAGCCGCTGCCAAAACGCGGCCAGCCGAACAAGCGACACGTTCCCGGCTGCTGGCGAAGTGTCGGGCGGCGCTTCAGTCAGGCCACCAGGCAGCGTCGTGGCGTCGAAGTCGAGTGCCGCGAGAAACCGGTACGCACGCTGCGTCGGTGGTGGCAGGTTCTCCAGGGGGGTCGCATGGGCGGCGAGAATCCGGTCCACCTGGCGGAGCGAATCAGTCACGAACTCCCGGAGCTCCTGTCTCCGCCCGGCGGAGGTGGGCTGCGACAGCTCGCGCCGAACGCGGTTCGCAACCCGAACCAGCCCTTGAATCCGCAGTGCCGCCACCTTGTCCGCCTCCGACTTCCTTGCTCCAGTCAAGCGCTGGCGCCACCATAACCGGCAAGTGCGAGTTGTCCAATCGGCGGGCCCGGGAACCGAAACCCTTATAAATCCCGGCCCATTACCACTTTCCAATCCTCATACGTTGAGCACGCAAAGTGCCGCTGGCAACCTGCCCGAAACATCGGGCACATAGGTTGTCTGAGGATCTTTCAGCACGTGACAGCATCAGGGCAACATCCCCAGGTCATCACGAAGCAGATCCTCGACGAGAAAACGGGATTGGCCAAGGGCCAGCCCACGATCGAGTTAGCTTCTTCTCTACGCAATTCCACGACCATCATCCACGTCGAGCTCCCATCTTGATGCTCAAAGTCCAACGACAGAAACCGCGGGACGCGCCCACATAGCAGTCCAGGAATCCTGCGAATTCTCAAACACCGAACCCTGCCCGACCGTTGACGGCGTGGGCTGTTCTTCGCACACGCGTGCGAGGCCCATCCACAGCGGCCGGGCGTTTTTCTGCGCCACCGGCGCGAAGGAGACCACCATGAGCGAACGATACGCAACGTGGATCCAGATTGGCGGGCGGATCAAGCGTTCGCGGATAGACCCGTTTCTGAAGGCCATCCGTGAAGCCGCCGTCCGTACCGATTGGGGCGAAGCGTACTTCGAGCCCCAAACCCCCGAGGAGCTGCTGGAGGCCTGCAAGGACGGCTACCTGCAGCTCTGCGACGAGGAAGCGCGGTACGGTGAGTTCCCGGAACTGGAACGAGCCTGCCGACGACTCAAACTCGGTTACCGCCGCCATTGCGAGGGCATGTGCGGCTACGATGCCGAACTGGTCGACTGGCGGCCCGGCATGAAAGAACCCGTCGCCCACAAGTCGAGCAACGAGCACACCGACGAAACCCTCGTGCTGGCCAGCGCCGTGACAGAAGCGATCACCCTGCTGGAGGCCGGCAACACCCGGCAAGGCATCGAGGCGCTGAAACACCTCTGTCCCCAGCTCCCGGAGCTGCCGCCGTTCGAGATCATCTGACGGAACGGCCACTCCCGCCCATCACCCCATCCATCGAATCCCACGCAATGAACGTCGCCCCGGCTTCTTCCGCGCGCGTTGCGCGGACCGCGGCAGGCAACACCACGCCCTTTTTGACATGGTGTCACCAGAACAACCATACGGAGGCATTCAAATGCAAACCATCCAAGCATGCGTCAACCCAAGACTGCTGACCAAGGCCGACCGGCTTTTCACCGGCGCCTTGGACGGTCGAATCATCGAACTTCTGCAAAACGCCCGGCGAGCAGGCGCCACAAGAGTGACCATCACCAACGAAGACGGTTGGATCACCGTCAAGGACAACGGTCAGGGCATCGACGACTTCGCCCGGCTCCTGGACCTCGGCGGCTCCGGCTGGGACGAAACCTGCGAGCAGAGCGAGGATCCCGCCGGCGTGGGCATCTTCTGCCTGGCGCCGCGCGAAGTGACCATTCGCTCCAAAGGGAAGCTGGTCACGATCAGCAAGGACGGTTGGACGCACGAACCGGTCGACGTGCTGAAGGACCCCAATCCCGTAAGGAAGGGCACTATCTTGCGCTTTCGGGATGAATCCTGGGAGCCATCCAAGGTGGACGTCAACGCGGTCTTCTCCGGCCTGCAGGTCATCGTGGACGGGAACCGCTGTCCGAAGCTGCCCTTCGTCTCCGAACAGGCCGCCAAATATACGAAACTCGGCTGCCGTATCGAAGTCCGCGAGTCCAGCCAACTGGACCCCTGGCACAACTCCTGCAAGCGCGAGCGCTATTACAGCAACAACGTGCTGGTCAACTTCCACGGCCAGGTCGTCGCCTTTGACCATCACCCGGTGAGCGAACACGGCCTGCACTACCTCGTGGACCTGACGGGCGAGCCCACCGGCATCCGCCTGATGCTCCCGGCTCGCACGCGCCTGGTGGAGAACGAGGCCTACAAGGAGCTGCTGGCCGCCATCGAACTGGAGGCCTACCGGCACATCCAGCGCAAAGGCGAGCACACCCTGCCGTACAAGGAATTCCTCCGCGCCGAGGAACTGGGCATCAGCCTGCCTGAAGCGAAACCCACCTTCACCGTGGGCCTGCTGGGCGGCGATATGTCCCCGGAACCCGTGGAGGTCGTCATGCCCAAGGATTTCCCACTCGGCAAGTGCTACCGCTTCGACATCAACGCGCCGGGTGAAGAAGGGGATGACACGAACACGCACCTCCTGGCGGCGCTCGGCTCGTTCAGCGAGCCCTTTGTGCCCGTCAACATCCGCTCCTGCTACGACGGCTACTCCTGGGCCAAGCTGCCGACAATCGGCAAGGTCGAGGTGCAGATCGGCACGCAACTGCACTCCGAGTGGGTGTGGTCCGGCAAACTGACCTGTGTCGACGCGCTCCGCATCACCGTCCGCACCAGCGATGGCAAGGTCTTCACGTCTCCGGTGTGCATGGCCAAGGCGCCACAGCCGCCGGAGGACGGACCGGGCTGGTCCGACGAACACGTGCTCGTCACCCCACAAGCGCAGCAACGCCTGGTCCCGTCCGAGATCTGGTATCACCTGGGCGGCTGGTGCGATGAGGGCGACACCTACGACACCCAGCTCTGCTCATTCGAGCGCGACCTCGACGACTTCTGGGCCAACCTCATCGGCCCGGAAGAGCAGCTCCGCCAGAGCATCCTCGCACCGCTGGACAGGATCCAGCCCGAATGGAAGGCCGTCCACATCACACCCGATGGCCGCGTGAGTATCGAACACGCCGACGGCTCATTGAAGACGATCGAGCCACCGGCCGTAACGGTCACAACATGACCCCTGCTTAACCGAAGACGCGCTCCAGGCAACCTGATGTCCTGCGGGTCATCCCGCGTGGAGACTCCTCGTGGGAACCATTGGCGCGTGACGCAATAAGGAGATGAAACCCATGTCTGAAGCACTGAAAAACGTCGATTGGAGCCTGCTCCACCAGCAGAAGCTCACCCTGTTGGAGATGTTGAGCCGGCAGCGCGACAGTTCCCCTCAGGGGGAAGCGCTGGCGGGCATCATCAATCTGCTCGATGCCCTCCAGGATGAAGCCGCCGAAGCCGGCATTTGGACTTTTCCCGGCGAAGCAGACAGCAAGCCCGGCACTGAGCAATCGGTGTCGAAGCGTTACTACGTGGAGGACGAGGACGGCCACCACCACGGCCCCCTGGACGATTACGAAGAGGCCGCTGGCGTTGCCGATGCGATCCACGGGCGGATCATCGCGCAGGAGACCGAGCAGTCGCCCGTCCCCTCCCCGGATGAAGATCCGGAGGGAGGTGCATGATGTCCAACCAGCCCAAATGGTCCGAGACCGCGCCGCGAATCCTCTACGAGGCCTATCCCGAGCAAGACCTTCTGCCGATCGAGCCACCCCAACCCGGCGAGACCATCGGCAGGTTCAAGCTGCGCGCGGAAGACGCCGGCGACACGCTGTTCCTGTTCCTCTGCCGCGAGGCGGATGACGAAATCGACGCCGATGAATACGTCGCGCGCTTAGATCGCGCCATGCGGGACATCGCTTGCGTGCGGGATGCATTCCGGCGCGAGCCTTGCTCCTGCGATAACGCCACATCTGCTCAGCCCGCCGCGTCGCGACGGGTCTGATCGTAGCTTCCCCAAACGTGAATTCCCAAGAGTCGAGTTCAACAACACTGCCACAGAATGGCACGCCCAGCGTATGAGGCGTGCCATTTCAGGCACGAATCGGAGGTGTAATCATGGCATGGAGACCGAGTGAGTATTTGATGGAAGGCGAGCTGGACAACACCACGCCCGGCAAGGTCACGGGGTGGATGCGTTTCGCCGGCACGAAGGACAGAATCACGTTCGACCTGAACGGCAACTTCCACCGCGACATCCGCGGCGCGAAGATCCACTTCACCGGTGACGGTGATGAACACAATGCCGAGGCCGCCGAATACATGGCGGGCATGGCGCAGCATCAGACCGGTGACGTGGGCGATATCACAGCCGGACTGCCGCCACACGACTATGGCAAGTTGCCATACCTCGAGTGGTACGGCGACGACAACGGCCGCGTGGTCGTTGAGCCGGACTCGAACCAGGTGACGGTCATCGGCCGCCCCATCCCCGCTTGCGAGAGCGATCCAATCTCGCGCGAGCAGCAATCGCGGAACATGGCCAACTTCCTGGCCGACGTAAGCCAGGAGGCCGGCGTTCCTGCGGTCGCACCCGGGCAGAAGCTGGTATCCGATCCCACCTTCACGCACTGGATCGTGGCCGAAGGGCATGTGATCGGGGAAGCCCGTGACGTGAAGCCCGAAAAGAACGGCACGAGCTTCGCGTACGTTCGGCTGTTCAACATGCCCGAGATGGCCGAGTACGGCTGGACTGAAAACAAGCACCTTCGCGAGAAGACCGCTGGCCTGCCGAACGATGCATCGGCCGCTGACGGCTTCACTGAGGAGGTGCGACCATGAACGCGCCCGATGTACACGTCGCCGTGGAAGGAGGCGTAGCTGATGTCCAGGTCAACAAGCCGAACATCATTGTCGAAGTCCGGGACTACGATGTGGACGGCGTCGACGATGACCACGAGTTGCTCTGGACGGACGAAAACGGCGATCGTTGCGTGCGTTACGTCGTAACGTCGGACACCGCCTCCCCGCCTGATCAGCAAGAGCCTGCCGAGCAACCAAGCACACCTTCGTTCGGCGGCTGATTCCCCTCAACGAAGTGTAGCTGAGTTTCGTGAGCCGATGCGCTGCCGGGATGGTCCCGCTGCGCGCTGGCTTTTTTCGTGTTCGGAAACCCCAAGCATAGGAGACGTAGTTATGTTGACTGCAGAGCAAACCGCAACCCAGACTAACGCGGTCGAGCTATCTCGCACCGCGCTGGTCGCAGTCCTGGATCGGGCCAAGCACGTCGTGCCGGCCCGGTTCCCCAAGCCGATCCTGACCTGTGTGCGCCTGGAGATTGCCGAAGGCCTTCTCTGTGTGCAAGCCACGGACGGCGAACTCTCGCTGTTCGCGCAGATACCGGCCGATGGATCGTTGCCGGCCTGCGTGGTTCCGCTGGCCGAACTGATCCGCCGACTCAAGGCCTCAAAGCACCCGACGTGCAGTCTGTCACTGTCTGATGATGGCGAACGTCTGCTCATTAACGGCGGACGCGTCGAGCATGCACTCCAGACGTACGACCCCGCGGAATTCCCCGTGGTGCCGTCGCAACTGGAAGGTGACTCCATCGAGGTGGACGCCGCGGAGCTGGTTCACGCCGTGAAAGTGGCGAGCCATGCGGTGGCCAAGGAGGCCAGCCGGTATGCCATTGACGGCATCCTGCTCGAATCCAACGACAAGGGCTCGCGCCTGGTGGCCACGGACGGACGTCGCCTGGTCACGGTCGAGCTGCGCAACGCGGGCGAACTGGATGGCCTGGCGCTGATGCCGCATCGGTTCTGCCGGTTGATCGAGAAGCTGACCGACCGGGACACCGACTTCCTGGCGCTCGCGGTTCATCGCGAGAAGACCGAGAAAGGCGATACCCTGCCCGGGCGCATTTTCGCCGCCGGCCCCGATTGGTTGATCGCGACGTACGAATGTGACGGGCGTTTCCCAGTCTACCGGGACGTCACGCCGCGCAGCCAATCCAAGTTCGCCATCCCGCGCGCTGCGCTGGTCGAAACGCTGATGGAGGTGGCGCTGACGACGAACGAGGAGAGCCGCATGGTGCGGTTAGACCTCAGGCCACAGGAACTGCTGCTGCAGGCGGAAGCGCCGGGCGTGGGCAGCTCCGAGGCGAAGCTGCCGAGCGAATTCCTGAGCGGCGGTGACGCCATGATCCGCACGGCGTTCAATCCGGCGTACCTGCTGGATGCGCTCAAGACGCTCGACAGCGATGCGGTTGTCATCGATGTCGGTCAAAACGGCTACGGCAGCGATCACAAGGTCTTCAGCAAGCCTGCCCTGATCTACGATCGCTACAACGCCGTAGTACGCTGGGTCCTCATGCCGGTCAACGCGGGGCTCGAAGCCACGCGTGAGAACCTGGGCTCCAACTATCCCGAGCACTTGGACGAGGAGCAGAAGCAGCAGCAGAAGGTCCCTTCCGCGACGGAGGCGGCCTGATGAAACTCCACACACCGCTGTGCCCCGATTGTGGCGAACCCGCCAAGGGGACCCTTGAGCACCTGACCGGTCGGGCCGACTTTGACGGCGAGCCCGGCCCCGGCGCTGACGTCGATTACGGCGGCTGGACCGAGATCTGGTGGGACGAACAGCGCACCGTTCTCGAACACGAGGACAAGCCCGAGAGTCCCGAGAACCGGCCGCTGGTCTGTTGCCCCAATGGCCACACGTGGCCGAGCGCGATCGACTGGTAACCCCGCCTCAGCATCCCACGTTCCACAGGTGGCCCGGGCAGCCGTTACGGCAGTCCGAGGCGCCGAAGCCTGGCACCGCGACCCAACCGTCCGCTGCCGCACAATTCACGCGGCACTCATCATCCGGGTCCGTGGACGCCAAGATCACCCTTTCAACCCGGGCATCCCGCTGCGCCAGCAAGTAATCGATGTGCCAGTGCAGTCGCACTGCGCCTCGCGTATGGCGGAGCACCCGAGCGCATAATCCGCGCGCGGCACGCCCGGTGTAGATGTACTTACCCCTGGCGAAATGGATCACGCCCAGGGCTCCAACACCCACCTTCACGGGCCGACGCAGCTCGATCCATAGCTGATACACGCCCGCATCCGGCCACGCGTCGAGTGCAAGTGTGAACGTCGGCCCCGTCCGTGTCTGCGATGTTCGCATCACACGCCCATTGTACCCCAATCACAAGGAGAACCTGATGATGGACGCGTTTCGACAAAGCCTGATTGACTACGTGCTCTCCGGACATGCGTACCTGCACGCGCACACGCCGGAGAAAACCCGCTTCGTGCAGGAGTTGAAGGAGGTTGCGGCGGAACTTCCGCCTGACGGCCGTCCCATCTTCGTCTGGTCGCCGGCCACAGGTTGGCAGGACGTGGAGGGTAAACCGGCCAAAACCGAGTCCGGTGCCGAACTTGGCCAGCCAAACCCGCAAATGGCGCCTCAGCAGATTCTGGAGCTGCCGGAGGAGTCGCTTTTCGTGCTGAAGGACTTCGGCTGCTACCTGCAGTCGCGGACCTTCGCATACTTCGACATCGTGCTCGCCTGGCTCAGCGAAATCCGGGACGTTCTGGCCCACACCGGCCGAACCGTGATCTTCGTCGGCGTGGACTTTGAAATCCCGCCGGTGCTGCAACACGACGTCACCACGATCGAGTTCAAGCTGCCGAACGACGCGGCGATCGAGCAGGCCATTCGCTACGTGGGCGAGGACCACCCGATCGATGAGGCCTTCATGCCGGCGCTGGTTACGGCCTGTCGCGGCATGACCCAGCAAGGTCCATGGCAAGACGTTGCAGGCCATCCGCCGCAAGATCGAGCACTTCCACGCCATGAATATCTTCAACGACGCCGACACGGCGGCGCAGCTGTCGAGTACTTTCGCAGGTTCACGAGACACCTGCGCGAGAACTACGGACTTCAGTTCGTTGGCCCTTGGCATAGCCATCACCGCCTGGCGCTGAACAAGCCGAGCCGAGGGGATGACGAGACGACGAAATCGCTGAGCCGTCGCAACAACCTGAATCGCCTCGTCGAAATCCTGATCAATCACGAGGCGCCCCCGGTTGCCTCGACCGGCCTCTGGGGGCTGGGCGGGGCCGGTCGTGTGGGGGCTTCGAAGACGGCTGACCGCATTGGATGGCGCGGAACGAAGTCTGAGCCAGGAAGAGATGCACTCGTCCGGGTCAACTCGTTTCACCATGACAATCCGCAGGTCGCTGACTACCGGCGTTGTCAGCTCAGCATGCTTCCTGGAATCAGTCCGATTCGACTCAAGATGATCACTCAGGGGTTGGTTGACGGCAGTTTCCAACTGCACAGCCAGATCAGCTTCCCCATGAGCCGGATTCGGTTCGACTCGGCGGATCCTCCCGCCGCACGAAGCAAAACTGGCGATCCTGAGCTCGAAGTCCCAGCGACACTGGCGGCTCAGCTCGCAGACAGCATCACGCTGAACAAACGCTATCAAGACCAGGACAGCGGCGATTGGAAGGACAGCAGTTCGTTCTTCCCCGACGATCTGCCGCGGCTACGCCTGCTGCTCGACAAGGCATACGAGCACCTCGTGCTGCGAGACGTCAGCCCGACAGCCGACGGGGCCGGCGTTCCCCCGGAACACGTGGCGGCAGGGTAGTGCGCCGGAACGGGCCACCGGCTGCTTCTCATTGCGTTTGAATAGGAGGGGAAGCGAAGGCGCAGCCGGTCGGATTCTGCCAGAGCGGGGCGGCCGGAGCAGCATACGTCGCCTGGTGATGAGATGAGCGCACAGAGTTCAACAGCACGCTGTACCGATTGGCCGTCCCGGCCTGAGGTCGTGCGGCCACTCATGACGCCGATTGAGGCGGCGCAGTACCTCCGTCTCGACGAGACGGGGACCCACACGCCCGAGTCGGCCCTGCGTACGTTGGACTACTGGCGCAACCGCGGGGAATTGAAGGCCACCAAGTACGCCCGCAGAATCTGGTACCGCAAGATCGAACTCGACCGCTTCCTCGAGGTGAAGACGGAAGATTGAGGGTTTGCGCCTGCCGGGCAACGCGGATATACTGGCCGCCATGGTCAGTCGTCATTTGGTGGCCCATGGACCCGGGGAGGGTCCGGAGGCCCGATGATGGCGAACGAAAAGGTCGGTATTTACCGCAACTACTATGGTCCCATTCCCAAAGATCGCTCGGGCAAGCCGCTGCCAAAGAGCCGGTGGCCGCAGAAGCGGGCTCACAGCTGGGTCGTACGTTGGTTCGGCTCGGACGGCCAGCGGTACAGCAAGAGCGTCGCAACCCGAAAGGAGGCTGACAGACTCGCAGAAGAGGTACAAGCGGATGTTCGTGCAGGCAAGGGAGATCTCCCGCAGGAGATGACGTTGAAGGCGTTCGGCGCGATGTACTTGAAGATTCGAACCGGGCTCACGGAACGCACGCAGCAGGAACACGAGCGTACGCTCAAAGTCCTGCGGCAGCGCCTCGGCGACACCCGGATGGTCAACAAGATCACACCGCTCGACGCCCGGCAGTTTATCAGCTGGTTCCGCAAGCGGACGGTGAAGGGCAAGCCGATCGCGCCGGCCACGGCCAACAAGGTGCTCCGCGAGTGCCGGCGCATCTTCCGGGAAGCGGTCGACTGCAACTTGATTCGGCAAAACCCGTTCGACCGCATGAAGCAGGAGCGTGTCAGCGATCCGCCGTGGCACCACGTGACGCCGGAGGAGTATCAGCGGCTCATCGCCGCAGCGCCGTCGCTGCGTTGGCAGGGCATGATCGCGTTGGCCTATTGCTGCGGTCTGCGTGTGGGCGAGGTTCTGAACCTCACCTGGCGAGACGTCGACTTCGCTGAAGGTCGGCTCCGAGTTGTCGCCAAGCGTGGCGAGGCGGACATGCTCGACTGGTCGCCGAAGGACAAGGACATGCGGATCCTGCCCGTGCCGGCGCCGGCGATCAATCTGCTGACAAAACTGCAGTTGGACCCGTCGGCCGGTGAGGTGTACTTGTTCGTGCTCGGCAAGGGGCCGCACGCCGGTCAGCGGATCGGGCGGAACAACGTCTGGCGCGATTTCGATGTGATCCGTCGCAAGGCGGGGCTGCCCAAGTGCAGCATGCACGATCTTCGCCGGAGCTTCTGCACGAACCTGTCCCGCGCGATCCCGATGCACGTGGTTCAGGAGCTGGCCGGGCACAGCGACATCCGCACGACGCGGCGTTTCTACGTGCAGGTGGAGCCGGAGTTGATGCGGCGCGCCTGCCGGGTGCTGGAAACGGCGCTCGACGAGGCGACGGAGACTGAAAGTGGGTCGGAGTGACCAACTTTTGACCAACTCCGGAGGCTGGCATTCGTTTTTGGCCCTTCCCAGCAAAAAGGCCCAGGCTCGTAAGCCCAGGCCTGGCAAGCACTTCCATTCAAAAGCGGGCGATGGGATTCGAACCCACGACGTCCAGCTTGGGAAGCTGGCATTCTACCACTGAATTACGCCCGCAAACACTACGTATTATCGGACTAATCACTCGCCTGGGCCGTGTTCCACGCCCCAACACGGCCCAGCTAGTCCCGATTGTTGCCAGAATACTCGCCTGAAACTGGCTTGTGGTCAAGTGCAATTCGGCTCATGTCGCTTTCGGCCGCGCACCTGATCCACGCTGCGGAGCGACGAGCGATTATCGAATTCTCCGGCGGTGCGCCAGCGCCCGCAGAATCGCGTCCAGAATCGCGTCGAGCTGTTTGCCCACATCCTCGGCCAGGAACCGGAGCACGAGGTAGCCGTTCTCTTGCAAGAGAAGGTCCTTTCGCCGATCTCGACGGTAGGCCTCAGCGTCATCCAGATGCTGGCCTCCGTCAAGCTCGATCGCGATGCGCAACTCCTCGCAGAGCAAATCGACCTCCATTCGCCCCCATCCATCGAAGGCTATCGGAAGTTCGGCGTTCAGGCGAAACCGCCCGGCTGTTTCGGGCAACGTCTCCAGACGTCGATACAAGAACGCTTCTGATGCGCTTCGCGCGCGGTCCGCGCCTTCCGCATCGGGCAACACGGTTCGTGCTGTGTGAACGAACAAGTTCGCCAATGGCACGTCGACCCCGTCGCGAGCAAGTCGCCGAACGCTGGCGGCGTAGTCGTTCTTCCATGCAGGATCAACAGGAAGCGGCACATCAGCGGGCCAGCCCGGCACGGCACTCGCGGGAAGGGATATCGAGTACCCGACAGACTCATACCCCCGGCAGCGCCGGTCGAACATCCTGGCCAGCATGGGTACATGGAGGTCGGCGTAGTCGTACACGCGCGCTTCGCGCTTGCGATCGTGTAACCGGTGCAGCCTGCCAACGTACTGGGCGATCGTACCCCGCCATGACACCGGCAGCGTGAGGAAGAGAGTGTCCAGCCGGGCGTCGTCGAAACCCTCGCCGATGTATCGGCCAGTCGCCAACAGCACGCGTTCTTCCTCCTCCGGCACGGCCGCCAACTGCGCCGTGACCGCATCGGCTTCCTTCTTTCGCATACCGCCCCGCAGCACAATCAATCGACGGACTTGCGGCGAGAGCATTCCCGCCAAGCAATCGACGTGTCGATTGCGCTCGGTCAGCACGATAGGTGAGCGTCCATCCCTTACGGCGTGGACAATATCTTCGCATATGAGGCGGTTTCGATCCTCGTCGTCCTGGAGTTGATCGTACAGGTCATGAAACTGCCGACGGGCATCCGCATCCGCCGCCACGACCGGGCGGAACTCCGTAGGACGAACCAACACGGTGTGCTCGAAGGGACGCCTGGCCGCCTGTTCCTTCGCATCGACACGATACCTGACGGGACCGCACTGCATGAAGACGATTGGATGGTGGCCGTCCTTGCGAGTAACAGTGGCGGACAGGCCGATGACGAATTTCGCCTTCGCCCTGCGGGCCACCTGCTCGAAACTGAAGGCGGGAAGGTGATGACATTCGTCCACGACGAGCTGTCCGTACGCTCCAACCTGATCGTCCACGACACCCTTGCGCACGAGGCTCTGGATGAGGGCCACGTCCAAGATACCCGTTGGCTTCTTGCGCCCGCCGCCGGTTCGACCGATTTCCTTCTTGTTTAAGCCGAGGAATGTCGACAGCCGCTCGACCCACTGCTCCAGCAGTTGCCGACGATGCACAAGAACCAGCGTGCTGACCCCGCGTCGAGCAATGAGCCAAGCGGCGACCACGGTCTTGCCGAAGGCAGTGGTCGCGGACAACACGCCTGTGTCGTGGGCAAGCAATGCATCCGCGGCCGCCTGCTGCTGTGGTCGCAGTTGTCCGCGGAACGCCACATGCAGAGAGCTGCCTGCGCAGCGTTCCTCTCGGACAACCGGTTCGATCCTCAGGTCCGACAAGAGCTGGAACAGTTCATCTAGACAGCCACGTGGCAAGCAGATGTGGTTCGAGTACTCCTCGGCGCAGGCGATGATGCGAGGCTTGTCGTAAGTTGGCAGGCGCATCGCCTGAGCCTTGTAGAACTCGGGATTCTGGAATGCCGCGAGGCGGAGCAGTCGGTTGCGAAGGGCGGGCGGTAGTGCGGCCCCCGCGACATAGATGCCGTCCCCGAGAACCAGCTCCAGGTTCGCGGGCAGTGGTTCGCTGATGGGGATTTCTCTCCGACGCCTCGACGGCGGCGCTGCCCACGGCGCAGTGTCTTTCTCATCAGGCAGCGCGAGCCTCACGCCGACGATGCGCCCTTTCCCTTCGGCGCGACGGACAACATCCTCAACCTGGCATCGCGCCAGTTTGCGAATCTGCGACAGAAACGCCCACTGGTCTGCGTGCGGAACCAACTGCTCATCGAGGAAGACAGTATTCCCGTCACCCCGGGGCCGATGTTGCAGCGGCAGTGCGATCAGGTTTCCGAACCCACCCTGTGGTAACGTGTCCTGATTGGGGAAGAGGCGGTCGTAGGAGTCCAGCCCGATTTCCGGTCGCCGTTCCATCGTCTCGGTGAGAACGTGGCAACCGAGTTTACGCGCCAGAGTGGCTGGGGTGGCCTCATCGAAGAAGAACCACACGTGCCCACCGTTGCCGCTACGTGATCGCTCCAAAGCGACCGGCAGCTCCATGTTGCGGCAAGCCTCCAGAACCGCGGCAACATCGTCGCTCCAATGCTCCTTGTCGCAATCGATGGCCAGGAAAAAGCACGTTTCGTCCAGGAGCATCGGGTAGACGCCCATGACGAACTCTCGGCCGTCGCCGTCCTGCCCGGACAGGTGCCAGCGGATCACGTCGTCCGTGACGGGCAGGAAGCGTCTGTGAGCACATTCTGCGCACTTGACCCTTGGTTTCTCGCAGACGTCTCGAACCCATTCGTTAGCGCAGGCTGGCTGATAGCCGGACTTACCGGTTCGGCGGCTCTCGAAGCGACGGGGATAGACGTCATCGCGCCCGCCGAACAGCGAACGAAACAGGGCGATCTTGTCCTCAGGTGAGGAGTGATTGTCGAGAGGTCCGATCCGGCGATTCATTGGGAATCACTACCTGCCTTCGACTCGTCCAGGGAAAGTCGACGACATCATGGACGCGGTTGCCACGGACCGCCCGGCGGCCAGCGCCAGTCGAATTCTCCCCTCTCCGTAAGTGCCGCCGCCGGTGGTTGCAGGAATACACGAGCGTGCCCGACAACCTCTGGAAATCCCGCTGGCGCATCCGCCAACCGACCTCGCCGGACAAATGCCAACCATTGTGCGACTTTCGACGGGGCCGCCGCAAAATCGTCCTTGAAGCAGATCGGATTGGCCTCAAGCGGTGTTCCACGCCGCTCGAACGTCCGTCGAATGGCCTCGGTTATCACTCGACCATCGAATTCGAAGTCCCTCGCCAACAACCAGATGTCGAAGAAGTCCTTCATGCGGCTGTTCAATTCGCCCAGCTTCACCATCGCTTCGAACTTCTCCGCCACGACAGTTTCACGGTTGTAGGCTTGCAGTTCCGCCGCCGGCTGGTCGAGAATCGTCGGATAACTGATGCGCACCGGCCCAGGCGTGATGACGTCGCTGAAGCCGATGTCAATCTGCATTGCGATACGGTTGGTGCCGAGGTGACCACGAAGCTTGGATCGGACTCCTTCATAGTCAGCGTCTTCCGCGAGCGGGCCCTTCGTCAAACGGATGCCTCCAGGTACGGTCGTGCGATTTTCTCAACTCGGCAGGTGCGCGCGAATTCGAGCACCGCTTGCAGTCGGGCGCCCCGGCGACTGCGATAGGCCCGTAGCGCTTCGATGGCAACATCCAGTCCAATCTTGTTGCGGTACTTGAAGCAGTCAGCCAGTGTTTTCTCCGGGCAATAGACTCGGATAGGGACGGAGTCGATCACGTGGGTCTCGATGCCAGCCTCAAATGCCGTGCGTGAGAACCGGTAGACCTGGACCGGGGGAAATGCGAGCACGGGCCGTCGTGCGTTGCGCGGCAGCGCAAGATGCACCAAGTGCGGGACTTGCGTGGTCAGTTCGTGGTATGCCAGGGCTGAGATCAGGCAGATGACGCCCTGCGGAATCCGCTTGGCGACGGTGGCGAGGTCTGGCTCGCTCAGCGGTGGCAGGTCCGAGAGCCGATAGAGTCCCGTCGCGAGCCGCTCCAATGCGCCGGCATCCCGCATGGCGTACAGCGTTCGTGGATGGATCCCCGCGGCTAGCACATCACGCGTACGTAGCGTTCCACCGTGTTCCCTGAAAATGTTCTTTGCCGTGTCAGTGGCCGACGTCATCCCAAACTCTCGGTAGCTTTCCTGGATAATAACGCACGCACATCTTGTCATATGTGTGCGTTTCTGTCCACCACTGGATCTCTCTTATCGGACTCCGCCACAGCCGGTCCGCGCAGCTCCGCGTCGGCTCAAGGGGCTTGTATTGGAGGAAAATGTTGCCAGGTTTGTGTGCAGAAAAGTTGCCAGGCTTTCAGAAGTGCTTGCAGATGCGTAGGTTATGAGCCAGAAATACCGCATTGGGAAGCTGGCATTCTACCACTGAATTACGCCCGCAGAACGCGCCTATCTGTCGCCTTGCACCAAGTGATCTCTGCGGCCGTCCGCGCCGCTACTGATCACATCCGGCGGCGGCCGGGGCCGACCGCGCCGCCTGATGATCGTGCATTGTAGCGCGGGCTTCGGTAATGGCAAGGCGCCGCCGAGGCCCAATCGCAAGACCACCCTCAGCGGCGCTGCCATGGGTGTTCCGTCCGGCATCCCCACGTGACAGTAAGCGCAAGGTCTCGAGGCGTTCTCAGCGCGGCACCTCGACCGCGCGCCAAGGCTAGCAGGCCCAGACCCCACGCGGATTCTCCGGCGGGCTGCCAGGCGCAGAAAGAGACGAACCGGCGCGCGTCGGGCGGCGCGCACCGGTCAAGGGTCACAAATGACTGAGCGACAATCAGGCCGGGAACAGGCTGCTCAACGAAACACACCAGAGCAACCGTTCCACCGCGGCCCAAGGCCCCATTGGCAATCAGCAGAGGAACTGCTGAACGTTTTCCAGGACCGCACGGACCACGGTGGCGTCATCGCTCGCGCCGGTGACCAGGCCCTGGAAGAATGCGGTTATGAAGGTAGTGGCCAGGCTGTTCGCGGCAGACCCCACGCCCGTCAGGACGTAGTCCCGAACATCCGGGTTGCAGCCTTCCAGCGCGAGCAAGCCGCCGCCACTGGCCGCGGTAAGCAGCCACAAACGGCCACGGGTAAACAGGTTTCGCATCGACTGGTTCTCCTTCGGTTACCGGCCGCGGCACTGGGCCCAGGATCTACTAGGGACCGCGAGCACAACCGGGCATCGAAAGTAATCATCGGACGTTCCCGACCGCACTTTCAGGATCGGACCGGTTTGCTGCCCACCCTGCAAACGGCTGCCGACATCAGTCCTCGTCGTCCGGCGGCTCCTCAGGTTCCGGATCGTAGCCCGGGTCCTCCGGCTCATCTTCAGGCGACACGGGTGGCTCGACGACCGGCGGTTGTCGGCTGGTTTTATCAGACGTAGCGCGTTGCCCGGCACGCCCCGCACCCCCAGCCGTGGCAGACTTCTCGGCCGCATCACGCTGGGCCCGGGTCGGAATCTGCTCAAGACGCGGCTTAAGCTGCTTCTCGAAGATGGCGTCCAGCGGCTCGACCAGCCGAGCCCGTTTGGACGTGATCTTCTCAAGCTGCTGGCGGGAGGCCTGGTCGTTCTGGCCGCGCAGGCCCTCGGCTTGCCGGTCCAGCCGGTCGATCGTGGGTTGCCGGGAGCGCAGCATGCGTTCCGCCTGGTCCTGGCAGTTGCGAAGCACGCGGTAAGCCCGGCCCTGCTGGTCCGCATCGAGCTGGTAACGGTCGATGAAGTCGCGGACGTACTGCTCCCACTTGCCGGCCGGATCGCCCGTGTCAGCGCCGCCGGCGCGTGGCCTGGCGGCCGCGCGCGGATTGCCGCCTGTGCGTGGGGCATCCGCCGCATCGCCCCGCGTGCGCTGCGGCCGAACCGGCAACGGGCCAACACCCGCGCCCGCGTCCTGCGACGCCTGCGCACGCGACCTGATCAGCTCCCCGACACTCGCCGAGTCGCCGGCAGTACGGGGCACCGCGACCGAGCGCGGCGCTCCCTGGGCCACCTGCGGGGGCCCCGCCCGGACAGTCGGCTGGCGGTCCGCGCGGACGCGCCGCGGATTGCGAAACTCATCCACCGTCATCGCGCCCGTGGCCAGCCGATTCAGTTGGTCCTCGGTGGTGTTGAAGCTTTGGTACATGAGTTGAACGTCTTGGTCGTGGATGGCGCGCTGCTCGTCCGTGAGGATGGCGCGCCATTCATCGTTCGCGTCAATGATGATCAGCTTGGCCTCTTCATAGATGGGGCGCATGCGGCGGCCCCATTCGACCAGATCGGCCGGGCTGATGTCGCCGCCGGTGCGCACGTCCACCAGCCGATCGACCAGGCTGGAAAGCTCGTCGTGGTGGCGCACCAGGAAGTCGTCAACGCGTGAGCGGACGAGCTGCTCCGTAAAGGTGTCCTGCTCGTCGGTAAGGTCGTACTTGCGTGAGACGAAGAGGATGTAATTGTCGAGCAGAGCATCCACGTTTATCAGGCTGCTGAAGCTCCTGCGCGGACGCTCGTCCTGATCGGCCCGCGCCGGAAGTGCAAGTGCGAGCAGCATCAACCCGAACACCAGCCGTCGCACCATAATCCTGGAAAGCATGCCACTTGCTCCCTGAAGGGTCGGCCAAGCCGCACGGCTCGGCCCATCGTCGGTTGCCATTGCCATTATACTTTATTTCGGCCAGGCGGTTGCGGGTGGTTGGGACAGTAACAGGAGACAGCCGTTGAACGCTGACCTGCCGGAGGCGTGCATTTTCGACCTGGACGGCACACTCGTGGATTCGCTCGCCGACATCGCCGGGGCGCTGAACGACAGTCTTACGCTCCTGGGGCTCCCCACGCGACCGGTGGCGGACTACCGTTACCTCGTCGGCGAGGGCGTACCAATGCTCTGCCAGCGGGCAATCGGCGACACGTATCCTATTCTTGTAGAAAGACTTACAGAATTGGCCCGGGCCCGCTACTGCGCCCGGCCACTGCAACATACCCGTCCGTATCCCGGGGTCCCGGAGCTGGTCGCTCGGTTGCGGGCGCACGGCGTCCGCTTGGCCGTTCTGTCCAACAAGCAGCACGCGCTAAGCTTGCGCGTCGTGCGGGCCTTCTGGCCGAACGGCACCTTCGAGCACGTGCAGGGCTACGTCGAAGAAGAATTGCGCAAACCTGACCCACATTACGCGCTGCACCTCTGCCAGACCCTGGGTGTCAGGCCGGAGCGAACGTGGCTGATCGGCGACACGCCCACGGATATCGCAACGTCTCAGCGGGCGGGCGCCGTTGCGATCGGCGTGACCTGGGGCTTCCGAACACGCGCCGACCTCGAGGCTGCCGGTGCGGACCTGATCTTCGACCGGCCCGAGCAGATTGCCTGACACACCCGACCGCGGCCACTCCTCTTCGGAATCGCGACCGCATATGTCGGGAACTTCCGTGGAATGCCCGCGCATGGTAACCTCCACTTCTCGGCCGCGTGAGATCCGAGACCATTGCTGATAGCTGCAAGGGACGCACATGAGCCGGAATGGGACGACCTTCGAGTTTACGGCGGGTGACGGGCGCGGCGGCGGCGCGGATGTCTTGCTGGTTCCGCTGGCGGCCAAGCCGCAACCGGCCCTGCAACTGGTCAGTGCCGCCGACGCCGTCTGCGCCGATGCCGTTTCGGCTTTGCTGGCCGCCAAGGCCGTCGGCGAGGAAGTCGGTTACCTGGCGCACACGACCAGCACGGGGACCTACCGCCGCATCGTTGTCGTGGGTCTGGGCGAAGCCGAGAAGGTGACTTCGCAGATCATCCGACGAGCCGCGGCCGGTACGGCCCGCTGGCTGGTTTCGGAACACATCGGAAGCGCCGCCCTGTGGATGGACGGCCTGGCGGCGACGGGCGTAGAGGACGCCACCAGCCATTGGGCCGGCGGTATGGCGCTGGCCGGCTTCCAGTTTGCCGAGTACAGGCAGACGGACGAGAAGGCGGTTGCCAAGGTACGCGTACAGGTGCGCTGCAGCGAGTCCGGGCACGTGCGGCGCGAGCTGCCGGCCATCCGCCGGGAGTCACTCGTTGCCGAAGCCACCAACTACGCGCGCCGGCTGGCACACCTGCCCGGCAACGTCATCAACCCGACCACGCTGGCCGCCGAGGCCCGGCTGCTGGCCCGCCACGCGCGGCTCAAGTGCACGGTAATCGACGCGGCGCAGGCCAAGCGGCTGGGCATGGGCGGCTTGCTCGCGGTCGGTGGCGGCTCGGCCACGCCCCCCTGTCTCATTCAGCTCGAATACCGCGGCCTGCCACGTACGCGGCGGCGCACGGTCATCGTGGGCAAGGCCATCACGTTTGACACCGGCGGCTACTCCATCAAGCCCGCGGCCGGCCTGGAAGCGATGAAGTTCGACAAGTGCGGCGGCACGACCGTGCTGGGGATCATGAAGGCCGTGGCCACGCTGAAGCTGCCGTGTAACGTGATGGGGCTCATTGCGGCGGCCGAGAACGCGGTCTCGCAGCGCGCCTACCGGCCCGGCGACATTCTGAAAATGATGAGCGGCAAGACCGTGGAGGTCATCTCGACGGATGCCGAAGGCCGCCTGGTGCTGGCCGACGCCCTCACCTACGCCCAGCAGAAGCTCAAACCGACCGAGATGATCGACCTGGCCACGTTGACCGGCGGGGTAAGCGTGGCCCTCGGCAAGCAGGCGGCCGGCCTGATGAGCAACGACGACGAGCTGGCCGGCGAGTTGGGCGAGTGCGGCCGGCGCGTGGGCGAACGGCTGTGGCGACTACCGCTGTGGTCCGAGTACCGCGACCTAATCAAGGGCACTGATTCGGACATCAAGAACTCGGGCGGCAAGCGCGACGCGCACGCCATCGCGGGTGGCATGTTTCTGAAGGAGTTCGTGGACGACGGCGTCGCCTGGGCGCACCTGGACATCGCCGGCGTCGCCACGTCAGAAGACAACAACACGCCGACGGGCAAGGGTGCCACCGGATTCGGCGTCCGCCTGCTGGTGGACTACCTGAGCCGGGGGCGCGGGTAGAATCTGAGCATGCCGGCCGGCGGCGAGTGAGGACAGGTAACTCATGGACAAGGATCGCGGCCAGGAGACGGCCATCAACGTCCCGCGAATCGAGCGCGCGGTGCGCGAGATACTGCTGGCGATCGGGGAGGACCCGGACCGCGAGGGCCTGCGGCGCACCCCCACCCGCGTGGCGCGGATGTACGTGGAACTCTTCGCCGGGCTACACGAGGATCCCGAGCGGCATCTGGAGGCGACGTTCGACGAGAATCACCATGAGATGGTGGTTCTGCGGAACATCCCGTTCAACAGCATGTGCGAGCACCACCTCATGCCATTCGAGGGCCGGGCACACATTGCCTACATCCCCGGCGGAAAGGTTCTCGGACTGTCCAAGCTGGCCCGCATCGTGGACGTGTTCTCGCGCCGCCCCCAGGTCCAGGAGCGCTTGACGTCGCAGGTCGCCGACCTGCTGGCCCGGCGGCTGAACGTCAAGGGCTGTGCCGTGGTCATCGAGGCCGTCCACACGTGCATGACCTGTCGCGGCGTCAAGAAGCCCGGCAGTGTTATGGTCACTTCGGCGCTGCGCGGGCTGATGCAGAAAAGCCAAGGCACGCGGGCGGAAGCGCTCGCGCTGCTGCAGCGTTAGCGGACGACCGCGGGCGTCCCGCCGGCCCTGAGCCGGCCCGCCGGGGCAGGTGGCCAGCATTGAACACCAACCCGCCCGCGCTGCGTCAACCGGCCGGAGCCGCCGATAACCCGGCCGGCCAAGTCTCACGTGAAGGCCCCGCGGGGGAATGACGATATCGCCACGGTATTGCGATGCCGCGCGCCGTCCGCCCGGACGGGCGCGGACCACGCAGCATTGGCTTCCGCGCAACCTGACCGCGGATGTGCACGGTACACAGAGGAGCCGTCATGCACACGTCCCGGACTACGATCGGCCTGTTCGTCCTGACGACCCTGGTGGTGCTGGCGCTGGCTTCGCGGTCGGCCGCCCAGACGCTTTACAACGCCACGGCCCTCGGCACGCTGGGCGGCGGCCAGAGCGAGGCCTACGCGCTCAACGACTATAACCAGGTAGTCGGCCGCGCGCTCGACGCGAATTCCGAGCCGCATGTCTTTCACTGGCAAAACGGCGAGATGGTGGCGTTGTATCACGAGCTGCCCTGGGGCCGCATCCCGTTGCCGCGGGCGCGCTACACCGTGGCTTACGGCATCTCCAACACCGACCACATCGTCAGCTACATAATGGAAACATCCGATCAGGACGCGTCGTTACTGATCCCATCGGCAGTCATATACCGGCCGGCCGTCATGTCTGACCTGACGACGCCGTATCCAGGTGAAGCCATTACCCGGCTGGGGTTCTTCTGCAGCCCGACCGACATCAGCGCCAACGGTCTGTATGCGGTCGGCTGGGGTAATCTGGATTGCACCAGCCAGGTGTTCGCTTTCCTCGTGACGCCGACCGGCGGTGGTTGGTACGCCGAGGACGCCAGTTGTTCGACCAATGCCATACTGCGCAACCTCGGTACGCTACAGGCCATCGACGTGAACAGCAGCGCAACCGCCGTCAATGACAACGGCGTGGTGGTCGGCTGGTCTTACAGCTTAAGCAACGGCTACGAAGCCTTCGTGCTCGAGCCGGCGGTTGACATCGATGGCAACCCGACCAACTGGTTCGTCGATGACGGCACTGGCGCGAACGCGCTGATGACGTCCCTGGGAACGCTGCCAAGCACCGACGGCCAGACCTTCGGCCACAACAGTTGGGCACGCGGCATCAACAACGCCGGCATCGTCGTCGGCGAGGCCGACACGGGCGATTTCCAGACGCACGCCTTCGTCTGGCACGCCGGAACGCTGATTGACCTGGGCTCGCTGGGCGGAGCCAGCAGCAGCGCAGCGGCGATCAATGACGACGGCGTGATTGTCGGCTGGTCGCTGAATGCGGCCGGCTACAAGCGGGCCTTCATCCTGACGCCGCAAGATACCGACGAAGACGGCGAGCCCGACCTGTGGTACATCGACGAAGACGAAGACGGCGTCAACGACCTGATGCTCGACCTCAACACGCTGCTGCCCAGCGGCTTCGCCCTGTTGTTGACGGAGGGCCGCGACATTAACCGCCACGGCGCGATTGTCGGCTGGGGCACCGCCGGCACCGCCAGCGGAGCGGACCGCCTGGCGTTTCTCCTGACACCCAGAGCGGCCACTGACGCTGAGGAAGAGGGTGGTACCGACGGCGGCACCGGCGTCGTTCACCTCGACCTGATGCCCATTCAGCCCACCGGCACGCCGGGCGGCACCGACGGCGACCAGGATGGCACCGGCGGCATTATCACTCCGGGCGGCTTCGGGCTGTTGTGCGGCCCCGGAACGCTCCTGGCGGTACCGCTAAGCCTGCTCGGGCTAGGCGTGATGATGCGCCGCCGACCGGTCCGGCACGGCGGGCGCGCCTAGCCGCACACCCGCACACGCAAGTGACCGCGGCGCCCGAAGACCGTCGCCGGCGGCTGGGCCGGCGTTCCGATCAGCCGGCCCACAAGCTATAATCCCACCAGTACCGCGGGTTGACAGCGCCGCCGATCATGTCGGCGACGCCTCTCACCGTACGCCCAGCCTGGAACCGGCGAGGTACCATGCCGACCTCCGCGAATAACACGGCCCCGGCGCGCCTGCCGAACGGCAACGGCAGCATCGCCGCGGCGCTCTGCCCGGTGGACCGCCTGCCACGCCGCCGGCGCAACCAGGTTTGCATAGCCGTCATCACATTCGGGCTGCTGAATTTCGTGGCCTACACGTTGACCTACGCGGCTCTGGGCGGCGACGCGCACAACGGATACTGCACGCTCGTCGCCGGCCCGGACGGTGAACTCGTGCGGACCTACGTCGTGCGCGGCCACCACGTCCGGGCGCTGGAGGGGCTGGAAACACAGGTCAGCCGCTGGGCCTGGATCTACAGCTACCTGCACTCAATCACCGTCCCGCTGACGTCCGGCGCCCTGATTATCAGTATGCTCGTCCTGGCCCGACCACACATCATGGCGACCATGCGCGATAGCTGGATCGGCGGGCGCGTCTTCGTAACCGCTTTCGGCGCGATTGTTGCGCTGCTGTCGGCCGGCACGACGGTCCTCATGGCGGCACACTTCGCGGCGCAATTGCGCGGCGGGTAGGAGCGCGCGGCGTGGGTGTGGAAGCCTACCTGGCACCGGGGGGCCCGATTGCCAACCGCCTCTCGGGCTACGAGCTGCGGCCCGAGCAGCTTGAAATGGCCGTGGCGATTGCGGCGGCGTTTGAGGGCGGCCGGCATCTGGCGGTGGAGGCGGGCACGGGGGTCGGAAAGACGTTCGCTTATCTTCTGCCGGCCATCGCGCAGGTGCAGGAGCACCGCCGGCGCGTCGTCGTCAGCACGCACACCATCGCCCTGCAGGAACAACTCATCAACAAGGACATCCCGTTCCTGCAAGAGGCGTTGGGCGTGTCCTTCCAGGCCGAACTGATGAAGGGCCGCACGAACTACGTGGGGCTGCGCCGGCTGAAGCAGGCCAGCGAGAAGCAGAGGAACCTGTTCGGGAGCGGCCGGCTCCTCGAAGCCCTGCACTTCATCGAAGACTGGGCCTACGAGACGCCGGATGGCTCGCTGAGCGACCTGCCCTCCCAGCCGCCGGCCGAAGTGTGGGAGAAGGTCCGCAGCGAACACGGCAATTGTCTCGGGCGCCGCTGTCCGCATTACCTGCCCTGCTTTTTCCAGCGCGCCCGCCGCCGCGCCGAAGCGGCCCACATCCTGGTCGTGAACCACGCCATTCTGGTTTCAGACTTGCTGTTGCGGCGTGAGGGCGCCAACGTGCTGCCCGATTACGACCTGGCCATAATCGACGAGGCGCACACGCTCGAGCAGGTCGCCACCGATCACCTGGGAACGCGCGTCTCCAGCAGCCAGGTGCAGCACCTGCTGGCCGGCCTGTTCAACGAGCGCACTGGAAAAGGCCTCCTGGGAACCCTGGGCAAGCCGGCCCAGCACCGCGTTGTCACCGCCGCCCAGTCCGCCTGCACCGAGTTCTTCAGGAATCTGGAGAGCTGGCAGCGCACACGCGGCCGCTCGAATGGGCGGCTCGTGCAGGTCAGCCCGGTGGCCAACGCGCTCTCCCCCGCATTGCGTGCCGTGGCTGATGAGCTGGCGTCCCTGAAGCGGGCGCTCCCGCGCATGGAGGACCAGGTAGAGCTGGGCGCCCACCTGGATCGCGCGGGCGAGTTGGCGGCCGCCATCGAGGCGCTCCTGGAACAGCGCTACGAAGAGCACGTCTACTGGATCGAGAACGAAGCCCGTCAGGCCCGGCGCGTATCACTCTGCGCCGCCCCGCTGGAAGCCGGGCCGGTGTTGCGCGAACTGCTGTTCGAGCGCGTATCGAGTGTCGTGCTGACCAGCGCGACGCTCTGTGCGGCCGACGACGCCGACTTCGGCTACCTGCTCGGCCGACTGGGCGCCCCGCCCGCCCAGACGCTCCGGCTGGGTTCGCCGTTTGATTTTGAGCAGCAGGTAACCGTACACGTCGAGGCCGGGATGCCCGAGCCCTCCACCGGCCGGCAGTTCGTCGAGGCGGCTGCCCGCGCCATCACGCACTACCTGCGTGAAACCGAGGGCCGCGCCTTCGTCCTATTCACCAGCTACCAGACCCTTAACGACGTCGCCCAGATCGTCCGCGACGACCTGTGCGCCGACGGCTTCACGATCATGGCCCAGGGGGAGGACCTGTCGCGCTCGCAGATGCTGGCCGAATTCCGCGTGACGCCGCGCGCCGCCATCTTCGGCACCGACAGCTTCTGGCAAGGCGTGGACGTGGTCGGGCCGGCCCTCTCCAACGTAACGATCGTGCGGCTGCCCTTTGCGGTCCCGGACCGCCCGATGGTCGAGGCGCGCATCGACCAGGTGCGCCGCACGGGCGGCCGGCCGTTCTTCGACTACCAGATTCCCGAGGCGATCCTCAAATTCCGCCAGGGCTTCGGCCGGCTCATCCGCAGCAAGAGCGATCACGGCATCGTGGTCCTTCTCGACTCGCGCGTACTCGGCAAGAGCTACGGCCGGCGCTTCCTGGACAGCCTGCCAGAATGCCGGGTGGTGGTGTCGCGGCAACCCTGGTGAGGCCGGCCTCGGCCGGCGGCCGCGCTTATGACAGGCCGTCGGCGAACCCTTCAGCGCGGCCAGGAATCCGCGCGCTTCACATCGACCACGCGCAACTCGGCACTGCGCCGCCCGTTCCACTCGTTCATGATGGGCTCGAAAGCCAGCCGCAAGCGACCGCACTCGCCCAGCTCTTCCGCCTGCTCGCCGAAGCCGAAAGCGATGGCCTTGCGGTGTGTGCCGCCCTGACGCACGGTTAGTTGCAGGTGATTCGCAGCGCGGCCTACCACACGCGGCGCGCCGACCAGCTCGACCTCGGTCGTGGCCAGGCGCGGCGCCGGGTTGCCGGGTCCGTGCGGCGCCAGCCGCTGCATCATGTCCACGACTTCCGTCGTCACTTCCGTCAGCTCGACTTCCGCATCCAGTTGCAGCTTCGGCCGCAAATCCTTGGCCGTCAGCCGCCGCCCGGCCTCGGCGATGAAGGCGTCCGTGAACGCCGCGACCTGCTCCTCCCGCAACCGCACGCCCGCCGCCATCGCGTGCCCCCCATGACTGAGCAGGTGTGCCTCGCAGGCGCGCAATACTTCGTGCAGCGGGAAGTGTCGCACGCTGCGACCCGAACCCTGCCCCAGCCCCTTGTCCAGGGCGATCAGCACGGTCGGCCGGCCAAACCGCTCGGTCAGCCGAGCCGCCACGATCCCGATCACTCCGGCGTGCCAATCCGCGCTCGCCAGCACAATCCCGTGGCAACTGTCGCGGTCGAAGCCACGCTCGATCACCATCGTCTCGGCCTGTCGCGTGATGGCGCGTTCCATCTCCTGTCGCCGGCGATTGTGCGCGTCCAGCGTGGCGGCAATCTCGCGCGCCCGGTCCCCACCCGCGCGCGTGAACAGCTCGACCGCCAGCCGGGCGTGCCCCAGCCGCCCGATGGCGTTCAGCCGCGGCGCCAGCCGAAAGCCCACGTCGTAGTCATCGTACGCCGTCTTGCCGGCTACCCCGGAAACCTCTATCAGCGCCTGTAGGCCGGGGTTGCTCGTCTGACACAAGTGCTTCAGCCCGAACGCCGCGATAACGCGATTCTCCCCGGTCAGCGGCACCACGTCCGCCACCGTGCCCAGGGCCGCAAAAGCCGTCGCTTCCAGCAGAAACTGGCGGTACGCGTCGTTAACGCGCTGCGACCCGCACAACTCCTGCGCCAGCGCCCACGCCACCTTGAACGCCACGCCGGCCCCACACAGGTTGCGGTTCGGCGACTCGCCGCACGCCCACGGATGAACAACACAAGCGGCGCCGGGCAGTTCCGGACCCGGCTCGTGGTGGTCCGTGATGATGAGTTCTACGCCGCGCCGCCGCGCCAATTCCGCCTCTTCGCCGGCGGTGATGCCGCAATCGACGGTCACTATCACTTCGGCCCCGTCGTCGGCAAGCGCCGTAACCGCTTCCAGATTCAGGCCATAACCTTCATCCAGCCGGCTCGGGATGTAGAAGTCCGCCCGCGCCCCGGCCAGGCGCAGTGCATGCCACAAAATCGCCGTCGCGCTCACACCGTCCACGTCGTAATCGCCGTAGATGACGATTCGGCGATTAGCTCGCACCGCCGCCGCCAGCCGTGCCGCCGCCGTCACGGCGTTCGGCAATGTCTCCGGCGGCCCAAGCGTGCTGAAGTCCGGTAGGAGAAAACGGCGAACGTCCGGCGCCTCGCTAACCCCCCGCCCTAACAGGACTTGCGCCAGCAGCGGCGATATGCGGGCGGCCCGGGCCAGCTCGTCACGAGCGGCATATGGCGGAGTGATGACCCAATCGCGTTCGCGTTTGCCGGCCTTGGTTGCTGCCAACTCGCTATCCTCACTCCCCGCCCGCAGCCCTGCCGACCACCCCCCGCAAAGTCAGCCCTTGATGTACCGCGCCAACAGCGGCCCGTACTTCCTGGCCGCCTCGGGTGCGATTTTCGCACGATCCGACCAAATCGCCAACTCCAAAGCCGAATGGGCCGGCGACGAAGGCAGCGGACCCGCCGCCAGCGCCGCCACGGCCGCCCGCAACAGCCCCACCGCGTTGGTCGTCGCGGCCTGTAAGTGACCGATGATCTCCTCCAGCAGCTTCTGCGGCGTCGTCCCGGGCTCGTGTGGCCGCCAGCAGTCGTAGTCCGTCGCCAGCGCGACCAGCGCGTACGCCATTTCCGCCTCACGCGCCAGGCGCGCCTCCGGCATGGCGGTCATGCCGATCAGGTCGCCGCCCCAGGCGCGGTGCATGTGCGACTCGGCCTGCGTGCTGAAAGCCGGGCCTTCCATGCAGACATACGTCCCGCGCGGGTGCACCTGCGCGTCGAGCCCCTGCCCCGCGCTGAGCAGCACCTTCCGCAACTCCGGGCAAAACGGCTCAGCGAATTCCACGTGCACCGCCAGTCCCTCATCGAAGAACGTCGGCGCGCGGCGACACGTCTTGTCGATCACCTGGCTGACAATCACCAGGTCGCGCGGGCGAATCTCCTCCCGCAGCGAGCCGACCGCCCCGCTGGCGAGAACGTGCGTGACGCCCAGCGCCTTGAGGGCGTAGATGTTGGCACGATGTGGCACCTGCGACGGGTTCAGCAGGTGCCCGTCGCCGTGCCGGGCCAGCAGGGCGACCTCCATACCATGCCAGTTCACGACGCGGATCGGCCCGCTGGGCGTGCCGAAGGGCGTGTCAATGTGATGGTCCTGCCCGGCCGCGTCGCCGAAGAGCGCCTCCGCCAGCCCCGTTCCGCCGATGATCGCGATCATGATGCCAATCTCCGCGGGCCATGAACGTCAAGCGTGCCGCGAGTGTAGCGGCGCGCGCCGGCCCGCTCCATCCAGCGCGCCGAGTGTGCGGCCACACACCTAGCTCACGAAGCCAATCTCGCCGGCGTCCGGCACCAGCCCCGCCGCGGCGCCTTCACGCAACAGTCGTTGCACGGCCGCCCGACCGCGCTCGCCGTAGTCAAGCGTCCACTTGTTGACGTACATGCCGACGAATTCGTCCGCCAGCCGCTCATCCAGCCCGCGGCCGTACTGCAAGGCGTACCTCACGGCCTCCTCCCGATGGTCGAGGCCGTACTGAATGCTTTGTTTCAGGATTCCGGCTATCTCGCGACAGCGCGCGGCACCCAGGTCGCGGCGAATCACATTCCCGCCCAGCGGCAAAGGCAGGCCGGTGCGCTCCTGCCACCAGACGCCCAGATCAACAATCAGGTGCAGGCCGAGCTGCGGATACGTGAGTTGCCCCTCGTGAATGATCAGGCCCGCGTCAAAGCGGCCGGCCACCACCTCCGCCGGAATCTGGTCAAACATAACGACCGTCGGCGTAAACGTGTCCTTGCCCAGCAGCAGTTGCAGCGTCAGGAACGCCGTGGTCATGCGGCCCGGAATGGCAATCCTGCGGCCACGCAATTCCTCGACCGCCAGCCGCTCGCGCGCCACCACGCGCGGGCCATAATTGTCGCCCATGCTGCTGCCGCAGGAGGTCAGCGCGTACTTGTCCGCCACGTGCGGATAGGCGTGGATGCTGATGGCCGTCACCTCGTATTCGCCCCGCAGCGCCCGCTCATTCAGCGACTGGATATCCTCCAGCACGTGCTCGAACTGGTATGGCCCCGGGGCGACCGCGCCGCACGCCAGGCCGTAGAACATGAAGGCGTCGTCCGGATCGGGACTGTGGGCAAGACGAATGCGCATCGCTGACTCCCGGCGGCAGCCACAGTAATCGACAGCACGCCGGTTGCACGTCCGGCGGCCCGGCGACACTATGGCGGCGAGCGCAGCGTACCGCAAGCGCAGGAGGTGTGCATGTTCAAGCAAGTTGTCAAACGTACCGTCCTGCTGGCGCTCCTCAGCACGACCGTCATCACGCCCGCCGCGGCCCAGCCAACCAGTAGCGCCCCGAGCGCCGCACCACGCTTCGAGCTGACCTTCGACCGGGCCGTGTGCGACGGCCCGTTCACCGGCCGCGTGTGGGTGGTCGTCACGAAGCGCCGCTTCACGGAGCCCGTCGAACTCGTACACTGGTTCTGGTCCGAGCCGATCTTCGCCCGCGACGTGCGCGACTGGCAGCCCGGCGAGACGCTGACGTTCACGTCTGACAACTGCCTTGGCTATCCCGCTCCCCTGGCTGAACTGCCGGCCAACGCCTACCGCGCCCAGGCCGTGCTGGGGCTGGACGACTGGGGGCAGCATCCCGTCCTCGCACCTGGCAACGCGCGCAGCGACGTGGCCCAGTTCGAACACACGCCCGACCGCCCCGCCGCCGTGCGCCTCGTCATCGACCGGCGCAATCCCCCGCCCGCAGTGCGCGAAAGCCGCACGGTTCGGCATGTGAAGCTCAGAAGCCACCTGCTCAGCGAGTTTCACCGACGCGACGTACACATGGAGGCGCTGGTCGGCCTGCCCGACAACTACGGCACCGACAAAGCCCGCCGGTTTCCCACGGTCTACGAGATCCCCGGCTTCGATGGCCGCCTGGAGAGCATCGACCCCACCGGCTTCCAGGTGTTCCTATCGATCGAGGGGCTCGACGCGGTCGTCGTGGCCCTCGCGGCAAGCTGTCCCACCGGGCATCACGTCTTCGCCGACTCGGCCAACAACGGCCCCTGGGGCACGGCCCTCGTGCGGGAATTGATCCCACACCTGGAACAGGAGTACCGGCTCATCGCCGACCCCGCCGCCCGCCTCCTGACCGGGGCCTCGTCCGGCGGCTGGAGCAGCCTCTGGTTGCAGATAACACACCCGGACGTGTTCGGCGGCGTGTGGTCGCTCTGTCCGGACCCGGTGGACTTCACCCGCTTCATGCAGCTAAACATCTATGAACCCGGCACAAACGCATACGTCGGTCCCGACGGCGCGCCGCGCAGCTTCACGCGGCCCGGCTTCTTCTTCGGCCGAATCGCCCCCAAGAGCTTCCTCCTGCTTGAACAGGTGCTCGGACGCGGCGGCCAGATAGCGTCATTCGAGGCCGTGTTCAGCCCTCGCGGCGAAGACGGTGCCCCCCTGCCACTGGTGGATCGCCGAACGGGCGCCCTCAACCCGCAAGTCGCCCAGGCCTGGCGTAAGTACGATATTCGTTTGGTCCTCGAAGCCAACTGGGCCACGCTCGGTCCCAAGCTGGCCGGCAAGCTGCACATCATCTGCGGCGAACTGGACGAGTTCTATCTGGAACAGGGGGTGGAGTCTCTGCACGCGGTTCTACAGCAACTCGGCAGTGACGCCGCCGTCCGGATCATCCCGGAGGCCGGGCATATGCTGCCCTCTTCCGTTTACAGCGAAGTGGCGGCCGAGATGGCCGAACGGCTACGCCGGCTTGACAAGATCCGACAACAAGCGACACCAGATTCCCGCGCCGGTTCAGGCGAAAACGGGTAAGCTTATTATGTGACGGGGGCGACCCGTTCGGGGCGTCTCTTGTCGGTGTCTACTCTCTTATCTCCTGCAGTAGCGCACCAAAGCGCTTCCTGCACCCAGACCCAGGCCCGCGACTCTGGCCCGCGGGCCTACTTTTTGCGCCAACCTCACTCACCCCGATATTCACAGCGCGACGTGCAGGTCTCGTGGACGATGATCGACGCCAGTTCCGGCAGCCGCGGCGCCAACTGCTGCCAGATCCAATGAGCCAACACTTCGGAGGTCGGGTTCTCCAGCCCCGCAATCTCGTTCAAGTGATGATGATCAAGGCGCGCGCGGATGGGCTCGAAAGCCGCCTTGATGTCGCCGTAGTCGATGAGGCAGCCGCGCGCGGCGTCAACCGCGCCGGCGGCGACCACGTCGACGCGAAAGCTGTGGCCATGCAGCCGCCGACACTTGTGTCCCTCGGGAAACGTCGGCAGCGAGTGTGCCGCCTCGAACGTGAACGATTTAGTCAGGTAGACGCGCATTCTGGTGGATTTCCTTTACGGTCCAAACGGGCGGCTATACGCCGCGCTCGGCCTCCGGCCATATGAGTTTATGCAATTGCAGACCCAGCCGAACATCCAGCCGATCCGCCAGGAGCCATTCGGCCAGCGTCCGCGGCGCCAGCCGTTCGTGAACGGGCGCGAAGATAACGCAGCAACGAGTCGTAAGGCCGTGCCGCGCGACAACCTCCCTGGCCCAGTCGTAGTCCGCGCGGTCCAGGAGCACGAACTTCACCTCGTCGCGCCGGGTCAGTAAGTCAATATTGGGCCAGTGGTTACGATCTGCTTCCCCGCTGCCGGGGCACTTGATGTCCACGATCCGAACGACCTGCGGATCGACATCCGCGATTGACACCGAGCCGGAAGTCTCCAGCAGCACGGTACCGAATCGTTCCAGCAATCGCGTCATGAGCGGGTATACCGCCGACTGCAGCAGCGGCTCGCCGCCGGTCACCTCGACGGTTCGGCAGCCAAACGCGGCCACGCGCTCCAGGACCTCATCTACGCTCATCCGGCGGCCGTCCCCGGCGGCGTAGCGCGTGTCGCACCAGTTGCAGTGCAGCGCGCAGCCGGCCAGGCGGACGAAAACGCACGGCACCCCGACGCGCGTGCCCTCGCCCTGAAGCGAATGGAAGATCTCGCTGACGGACAGGTACTGCGGGTCTAACATCGGCAGCGGACGCTCCAGGCGGTCAATCAGCGGCGCCACGCCCGGCGCGTGACGCCATCCCTTGCCGACATTCTATCGCCCGCCGCGTGACGCGCAGAGCACCAGCATCGGGGCGCCGGGCGGCCAACCGATGAACCAATGGCTTCCGCGCGGCCACCGCGGACGGTAGTCTTTCACGCGCGGCCGGCCGATTTCCGGACATCCGGCCGCATGGCAGGAGCGAACCTCTGTGCGCGTCGTATTGCTGGTAACCGACCTCGAACGCGGCGGAACGCCCCTGCGAATCGCGCGGCTCGCGCGCGACCTGCACGACACCGGCGTGGACGTCACCGTCGGCTGCCTGGCGCCACTGGGACCGGTCGGGCAAGAACTGGCAGCCGCAGGCCTGCCGACTTTCGGCTGCGGGGCCTGCTGCGCAGCGGATGTTCTCGCCCTCAGGCGGCTCCACCGTGTTATAGGACGCATCCGGCCGGACCTCATCCACGCGACGCTGACACACGCCAACGTCGCCGCCCGGCTGGTTGGAGCGACTCGGCATGTGCCGGTCGTGACGGCCACGGCGACCATCGAGGTGCAGCGCCGCTGGCATATCGCCGTTGAGCGCCTCACCCGTCACTGGGACCGCGGCCACATCGTGAACAGCGCCGCCGTCGCCGAACACGTCGTGCGCGCCTTCCGGCGACCGCCACACTCCGTCCACCTGATCCCGCCTTCAATCGACCCGCCGCCGACCGGCGTGGACCGGGCAGCCATGCGGGCGGCTCTGGACCTGGACGCCAACGAGTTCGTCGTGCTCTGGGTCGGTCGGCTCGATCCCGTCAAACGACTCGATATTACCGTGCACTGCCTGGAACACATGCCGTCCGCGCCGGTCCGGCTCCTGATTGCCGGGGACGGCCCCGACCGCGCGCGGCTGGAACGCGAGATCGCCGCAAGTGCCAACCCGACTGCCGTGCGCATGCTGGGCTGGCGTGACGACGTGCGGGAGCTGCTTACGGCGGCGGACGCCTTCGTATTTCCATCACGCACGGAGGGCATGCCCAACGCCGTCCTGGAGGCGCTGGCGACCGGCCTGCCCGTGGTGGCCAGCGACATTCCGGCGTTGCGTGAGCTCTGCGGCGACGAACAGCGATTGGTGCTGGTGACTGAGAACACGCCCCGGGCCTTCGCCGCCGAGTTAACCCGGCTATACGAAGACCCGGCCGGCCGCCAGGCGCTCAGCGCGCGCGCCGCGCGCTGGGCCGCGACACACCTGGATCCGCAAGCAAGCATCGCGGCCACACTGCGTGTCTACCGACACGTACTGCGGCAATCTGGCTGAACGGGCCGCGCCGCGGTCCGGCCATGCACCCCTGCCGATGGCCGCGCCGGAACACTTGTGGTATCCTCCCAATCGTGACATGGTCCAAGTCGGATGGGCCCCTGCATAGAGGAGTCACTTCATGCAACAGAGTGTACGCTGTCTGCTAAGCGGCATTATCGACTACGCCGGCATCTTTCCGCCGCAGGGGCTGCCGCTGGAGCAGGCCGTCCGCAACCACGCGCGCTTCAGCGCGGCGCCCGAGGCCTGGATGCTCTCGCGCTTCGTCTGCCCGGCAGCACGACTGGCCGAGCTACCGCCGCTCTGCACGGAGCTGTTCACGCCGGAGCGACCACTGCGGCTGACCGTCATCGGCAATGAGCACCCGCTCTCGCCGGAGTTCATCATGGACGTGCGGCTGCTCGACACTTTCACGAAGGCACACGGCGAGCGCGCCAGGATCGAGGCGTTGGAGCTGCGCATCCCGGCGGAAATCATCGCCGAGTGGGACTCGGAAGTCGTCGCGGAAGGAATGAACGTGCTGGCCGGCCGGCTGGTCGATCACCGCTTCAGCGACATCGAGGTGTTCATCGAGCCGTCCTTTCCGGGTGACTGGAACGAATCGGTGCAAGCTGTGGTGGCGGCCCTGGCCCGTCACAATGTCGAGCGTGGCACGCCGGCGCCCGAGCGCATCGGCTTCAAGCTACGCACCGGCGGGCCCGCTGCCGACGCGGTCCCGACGGCCGAGCAAGTGGCCTTCGCCCTCCTCACCTGCCGCGACGCGCGCATCCCGCTCAAGTTCACGGGCGGGCTGCACCACGCGCTGTTCCAGACCGGTGCGGCACCACCCAGCGACATGCACGGGATCATCAACGTATTTGCCGCCGGCGTGATCGCGCACGCCCGCGACGCCGACGCCGCAATGCTGGGCGAGTTGCTGCGCGAACACGAGGTCGATGCCCTGACATTCGAGCCGGACGGCTTCCATTGGCTTGAATTGGACGTCACGAACGCGGAAATCGAGTTGGCCCGCCAGGAGTTGGTCTTGTCGTTCGGCAGTTGCGGCTTCGAGGGCCCGTGCAGCGAACTCCGCCAACTCGGGCTGATTTGAACAGGACGGCCGCTCGCCGAGCGCGGGCCTGAGAATCACCTACGCCCTCGGCGGTTTATGCCCTGGGTACAATCTCACCCAATATGAGCACGCTGGTTTGCCGAAGGACCGGGCGCCGCTATTCGTCTGACGAGCCCATCTGGTGCAGCGCCGGCGGCGGCTTGCTCGATCTCGAATTCACACCACAGTTCGACCGCGCCCGCATCGCCCAGCGCCCCCCTACCATGTGGCGCTACCGCGAGGCGCTTCCGATCCGCCACGACGAGGCAATCGTCACGTTCGGCGAAGGCTACACCCCCCTGCTCCCCGCTGACCTGGGTGGGCGGACCATCTGGCTCAAGCTGGAATACCTGTTTCCCACCGGGTCATACAAGGACCGCGGCGCCAGCGTGCTGACAAGCAAGGCGCGTGAACTGGGCGTCGTGCGCGTGGTTGAGGATTCGTCCGGCAATGCCGGGGCGGCAGTAGCGGCATACTGTGCCCGGGCCGGGGTGGCCTGTGATATCTACGTCCCGGCGTCCACTTCCGCCGCGAAATTGGCGCAGATTCGCGCAACGGGTGCCACCTTGTACGCTGTGGAAGGACCCCGGACGGCGACAGCGCACGCAGCCCTGACGGCGGCCCGTTCCTGCTACTACGCCAGCCATGTCTGGAATCCGTACTTCTTCCACGGCACCAAGACGTTCGCGTACGAGGTCGTCGAGCAGATGGGCTGGCGGCCGCCGGACGCCGTCGTCATACCAACCGGCAACGGCACGCTGCTGTGCGGCGCGTACCTCGGCTTCTGTGAGCTGCGGGCAGCCGGATTCATCGACCGCCTGCCGCGCCTGGTAGCCGTCCAGGCCGAACGCTGCGCGCCGCTGCACGCCGCCTGGCGCGGCGGCGCTGCGCCCGCGCCGTCCGCTGTGGCAGAGGATACGCTGGCCGAGGGTATCGCCATTGCTGAGCCGCTGCGGGCCGAACAGTGCGTTGCGGCCGTGCGCGAAACCGGCGGTGAGTTTGTCACGGTGACGGAGGCGGAGATCGTCGCGGCCTGGCGGCAGATGCTGCGCATGGGCCTCTGCATCGAGCCCACGTCGGCGACTGCGGTTGCAGCGCTGGCGCATTGCGAGCTGTCGGGCAACGTCGTCGTGCCGCTGACCGGGCACGGACTCAAGGCGGCGGATAAGCTGGCGGCATTCCAGTAGTCCGGCTGAGGCTGCGCCACGCAGTAAGCTCAATGCGCGGCGTGCAAAGACCAACGCGCACAAGGCCCCAGAAAACACCGTCGGCCGGCCGGCTGGGGGGCCAGGGAGTCCACTTCCCAGCAAGTTCCCGATCTGCCGGGGCGCCAATCGAGCACGGATTTCGCCGGGCAATCGCGGATTCTTCTTGGTGCTAGGCGTGTGATTTGCTATGTTGAATTCGTTGAGCCCCGGTCCGGCCCTCAACAACCGTCACCTTTTAAAGGGTTGCCGTGAGCCGGGGCGTAGAGTTCACGTCCGACCAGCCTCGCACGACCGCGAGCGGCGACGCACCTTGATGCGATGCTATGTCACTAGCGCTATCGCTATGGCGTGCCGGCATGGTCGGAATGACCCGATGGCGTGCACCCCCGGTGTCGCTGTCAGGCGAGCGCGCTCGCTGTGACAGTGCCAGTGGTGGTGCACGCATTATTATGCCCCCAGTCCGGGCGCGTGCGGACAATCTAGTCGCTATCTCACAATCCCCATCATCCTGCCCAATGTAGAAACACTGGAAGCTGACGCGCCGGCGGTGCACACAGTCTTCCCGTCCGGATCCCGGGGCGCCCGCCGCAGCAGTCCTCAACGCTGGTCCCGCCCACCTGGCCAAGATCAGCCCCAGACGGCCGGCGCTGCCGCCCACCGCTCGTCCGTTCCACCTCGTTCAAACCAGCGGTGCGTCGTACAATGACCCGGCCCGGGTTGGAACGGACGCCCGACCCGGTCTATCCGCATAGGTCGCTTCATCAAATATCGACGCGTGACTGAGCCATTGTGCGGACGCGATAAGTCGGCGCATCCAGGCCGCACAGGAGCACATCTATGAGCTGGCACGAGCCAAACAACTCCTGGACGCGGAAGCTGCGGCGCCGGATCCAGTTCCTCTGGGCAAACTGCGCCCTCTCTGTGCTGGCGAGCGCCGCGCCGCTGGTAGTGCTCTGGGTGGTCGCGGCGTCGCCGGACAGTATGGGAGTTCTTTTCCTTGATGCCGCGCTCGTCCTGCTTGTGAGCACCCTCATGGTGCTGATCGTTCTGGCGGTGTTCATACGTCGCATCCGCGTCAACGAGACAATACTGCGTGAGGTACCAAAGCAGGACGGATACTTATGTCCCGGCTGTTGCACACCGTTGCCGGAAGAAACGCCGGAGGGGAATTGCCCCAAGTGCCGCCAGCCGTACGTACGCGCCGAACTGCCATCCTACTGGGTCGACTACGTATTCGAGCCGCAGCGAGCGGCTGTCAGGACGGCTAAAACACCGCTCTTCCGGAAGCTTCTCGCTCTGCAGGCGCTCATCCGTGTGAATCCGCTGGCCGCGATCGCTTTCTGCACGGTACTCCCCTTCGGCTTCACCCTGATAATGTGGTGGATCATTGGGCTGAGTTTCCTGCGCGCGGTACCGCTCGGCCTGGGGGTGGCCCTCTCTTGCGCCGCGTCCTTGTGTATCCAGCGAGGCAGGAGTCGCGTCGGCCAGACGCGACACTGTGTCGCCTGCGACTACCAGCAGTCACCCACAACGCGGAACCCGCAGCGCTGTCCTGAGTGCGGCGCCGACTGGAGCGCCCCCGGTAGTGTCATTATTGGTGCAGTCCAATTCCGATCGCACTACCGTTGGCTAGCCGGTGTGCTCATCGGGACGGCGGCGTTACTGTGGCTATCACACGCTGCCGACCTGACAGTGCGGGCGCTGCCCACCGCTAACATCATTCACGACGCTGTAACCAGCCGCAGCTTCACTACCGCGGAATGGGACGAGTTGGCACGCCGTCGGCTCACGCCGGAACACCGGCTCCGACTGGCCGTCGGCCTGCTCGATAAACGCCTTCGCCGGAACCACCTCGATATCACGGAAGGCAACTGGCTGTGGACGCAGGTTTCCAGCGGCGTTCTGCCCGAATGCGTGAACGAGCGCTATTACCGTGAGATGCTGGAGGTCTCGATCAACGCTCCGGCGACCGCCAGGGCCGGCGCATCCTTCCGCGTGAGTCTCGCCCGAACCTTCCGCCTGAGCAGTCCGTCGGTCGGTGTCGACGTCCTGGTGTACTTCGGCGGCTACTTCGTCGGGGATGATCCGATCCCCATCCAACGCCTGCCGCACGGGTACTACGCGGCGCTCTTAGGCCGCGCGGACTGCCCAACCCGTGCCCGAATCACACCTGTCGAACCCGGCCCGCTGCGCGTGCGCGCCGTGCTCTATTACGCCATCGGTCCCGGCCTGGCCGCTGCCATGCGCTCCGCCGAGTGGCACGACGATGGCACAGTCAAGCTGCCCGCCCAAACCGTATGGTCCCACCGGATCGAGCTGGAGAAGACTGTTGACGTCCGTCCCTAGATAAACGACGCGGCATCCGAGCGAAGCCTGGACAATCTGTGCTGCTACTGGAACCCCGGGCCCCCACAACCCACCCCCCCTCCGCTCAAACGCGACTCGCCCTACGCCACCACGCGCCACTGACGCAGACGCCGCCGGGCCCGTTCACTGAGCTGGGCCAGCTTGCTCCGAATCAGTTCCTGCGTCGACATGATGTCGCAGCCCTTGGCCAGCATCTGCCGCAGCGACATGTCGGCCTCCATCGCGTTCCAAAACCCGCACGCGTCGTGCACCACCGTCACGCGGCGACCCCGCAGCAACAGGCCCAGCCCCAGCAACCGAATCGATGACTCCAGCGAAATGCCAAAAACGAGGTAGCGCCGCGTCGCCATCTCCGTCAGCAGCCGATCAAGCTTCGGATTCGTGAACGGGTCGCGATGCTGCTTGGACAATATCGCCTGCTGATGCTGTTTCAGAATATCCAGCGAAATGCACAGCCGATTGTCCGACTCCACCACGACCCGGTTCGGCAACAAGCTGAACTGAATCTTGCGGTAGCCCTCCGTGCCCAACACACAACACGGGTTTCTCAGCCCCCGCGCCGCGTCCGGCCGGCACCCGTCCACGCACGAAATCGTCGGAACCTTCGCCCAACGCGCAAACGCCATCAGGTGCTTGATGTTAGTGACCACCTGGTCGGCGTTGACGCTCCGGCGGGCGCCGTCACGACAGAGATAATCTCGCTGCGTGCATACATCCAATAAGACGTCTGTTAGCCCACGACCTGCCACGACTTTCACCCTCCGCACGGGCGTACATTCCCACGCTGCAGACGTCGCTACACGTCGGCCCGGTCATGCTCGCGACAGAAAGAGACTGCAACTGATGTGGAAATGCAGGGAGAACGCCCACGTGCACTCCATTCCAATTCCTCCATGCGGGATTCTACGAGCCATCCCCCCACAAGGCAAGCAAAAACACAAAGTGAGCCAACCGCGCGGCTAAGTGGCCATAAGTGCTTATTTGTCAAATCATTATGGCTTCCCGGCCCCTCAGGTACGCCGCGCACTCCGCCCCAGCACCCCGAAAATACTGCGCTGATTCACGCATTAACGTCCACTAATGCCGCCCGCCCCCAAGGGCCGCACGACCACCCCCGCCGGTCCAGCCGGACCTGACACACACCGGGATGCCCCCCCACAGCAGCCTAGTTCACTGCCCGACCGTTCACACTCACGACCACGCGAAAGTTGTTCGCGTTGCCCAGAAACTGGAACTGAATCGCGTCGCCACACTCGAACTGATCGCCCCGCTCAAGTGTCGTGCTCGCGCTGGCTTCGTAGACGGTCTCCCCGAACAGCAGGTAACGCACGTGCTGCTCCGCCTCGTCACTGCGAATCGAGCCCAGGTCATCGCAACGAAGATCGACGTCCAGCACCTCGCCCGCAGCGAGCACGCCGACATCCAAACGCTCGGCCGGGAAGAGCCTCGCCAGAAAACCAGTGTCATCGTCGTACACAATAGCGGGATCCACCGCGTGGTCCGTGTCGTTTATCAGTGTCACCGTGACCACTCGTCGGCCGGGAATGGTGATCGTCGCGTCGCCGAGATCCAGCGTAATACCCGGGCAGCCGCCCAGGCACAGCAGTCCCGCCAGACACAGTGCACCTATCCGTGTGCCATCTAATCGACTCATGCGAAAACGCCTTTCCGCCGTTGGACGGCTGTTACCACCAGTGGCATACTACCGGCCGTGTACTGCCTGCTCGGCCGCGACGCACACGCCCGGTCAAGCGGGGCTGGTTCGGCGGCATTGTAACAACAGGCGCGGCAGCCGCCGCCACCAGATTCAGAACCCGTTTCAGTATTGGGAGATTCGCCGGAATGACGCTGATGGTCGGAGTATCCGGTATTCGCGGCCTCGTCGGCGACACCCTCACCCCCGAACTGGTGCTGCAATTCGCGCAGGCCTACGGCACGCTCCTGGACGGCGGCCGCGTCGTGCTGGCACGCGATTCACGACCCAGCGGACCCTTGTACGCCTCCGCTGCCTGCGCCGGCCTGCTGGCCGCCGGCTGCCAGGTGACCGATCTCGGCGTCGTCATGACGCCCACAGTCGGCCGGGCCATCAGGACCGGCGCATACGACGGCGGGGTATGCATCACTGCCAGCCATAACCCCGCCCCGTGGAATGGCGTGAAATTCCTCAACAAACTCGGCGTCGCCCCCGATCCCGCCCAGGCCGCCCGGATCGCCCGACTGCGCGCTGACGGACCGCTGCGGCACGTCAAGACCGGCTTCCACCAGCCCCAGCGCGACGATGGTGCCGGCCCCGAGCACGTTCGCGCCGTGCTGGACGCCGTCGAGGTGGACACCGGCCAGCTCCGCGACCTGAAGGTCGTGCTGGACAGCGTCAACGGCGCCGGCTGCCGCCACTCGCCGGCCCTGCTCGAAGGTTTCGGCTGTCGGGTCGTGCACCTCAACGGCGAGCCGACCGGCGATTTCGCCCATCCCCCGGAGCCGCTGCGCGAGAACCTGGGGCAACTCTGCCAGCTCGTGCACGCCGAACATGCCGCCGTCGGATTCGCCCAGGATCCCGATGCCGACCGCCTGGCCATTGTGGACGAAAACGGTACGTATATCGGCGAGGAGTACACCCTGGCCCTGGCGGTGCAATCCGTACTGTCACGGCGGCCGGGACCGGTTGCGGCGAACCTCAGCACCTCGCGCATGATTGACGACATCGCCAGCCGCCACGGAGTGACCGTTGTGCGAACGCCCGTGGGGGAAGCCAATGTCGCTAACGAAGTCCTGGCGCACGGCTGCGTCATCGGCGGTGAGGGCAACGGCGGCGTTATCGACCCGCGCATCTGCCTGGTGCGTGATAGTCTTTCGGCCATGAGCCTCGTTCTGCAATTGATGGCGGCCACGGGCCAGCCCCTCAGCCGACTGGTCGCCGACCTGCCCCGCTACGCAAGTGTCAAGCAGAAGTTCGAGTGCCCGCGTGAGCGCATCGACGCCGCCGTCGCCGCGGTTACGGGGGCCTATTCCGACCATTCACCTAACACCGCCGATGGTGTCCGCGTGGACTTACCCGAAGGGTGGATTCATCTGCGCGCCTCTAACACCGAGCCGATTGTGCGCATCATTGCGGAGGCCCGGGACACACCCACCGCGGAGGGCCTGATAGCCCGAGTGCGGGAGGCGGCCCGACTCTGAGGATAGGCGAATTACTGCCCATGTACCCGTTTTGGGGTCGCTGCCAAGGGCGCATATGTCCGATATGATCTGCGTCGGCCGTCCGCTGCCGGCCCTAACAGAATGATTACCCGATTCGCTGAGTAATGCCCGATGAAACAAGTGCGCACCTACGTTGTTGTTCCGTCGCTACCCGAACCGCTCGAGCCGCTCCGCGAGCTGGCTTACAACCTGTGGTGGTCGTGGAATCACCCTGCCCGCGAGCTCTTCAGACGCCTTGGCGTGGACACGTGGGCAGAGACCCGGCACAACCCCGTCGCGATGCTCTGGCAGGTTGACCAGGAGCGACTTGAGCATGCCGCCCGCGACGACGCCTACATGTCTCAACTGCACCGGGTCCTGGACGCCTACTACGTCTACATGAACGGCCGCACCTGGTTCGATGACCACTATCCCGAAGCCACCAATAACCTGGTCGCCTACTTCTCCTGCGAGTTCGGCCTGCACGAATCACTCCCGATCTACTCGGGCGGGCTCGGCGTCCTCGCCGGCGACCACCTCAAGGCGGCCTCCGACCTGGGAATCCCGCTTGTCGCGGTCGGCCTTATGTACCGCCAGGGCTACTTCGTCCAGCAACTCACCGAAGACGGCTGGCAGGTTGAAAGCTACCCCAATTACGACTTCCACCAGATGGCGGCCACCCTGCTCAAGGACCCCCACGGCAACCCCGTACGCATCCAGGTCCAACTCAGCGACCAGATGCTCACGGCCCAGGTATGGCTCGTCCGCGTCGGCCGAGTGAACCTCTACCTCCTGGACAGCGACATCCCGGACAACCCGCCCGAGCTACGCGCCATTACCGCGCGGCTGTACGGCGGGGATCGCCGAATGCGCATTCGCCAGGAGATCCTCCTGGGAATCGGCGGAGTCCGCGCCTTGCGGGCCATCGGCATCAAGCCCACCGTCTGCCACATGAACGAGGGCCACGCCGCGTTCCTGGCCCTCGAGCGCATTCGCGAGGCGATGGAAGAAGATAACCTCAGCTATCACGAGGCGCGTGAAGCCGTCACGGGCGGGCACGTCTTCACGACTCACACGCCCGTCCCCGCGGGAATCGACGTCTTCGACACCCGCATGGTGGAAGAGCATGTCGGCTGGATGGCCAAGGAACTCGGAATCTCCATGTCCGAGCTGCTGGCCCTGGGCCGCGACAGCGCCAACGGCTCCAACACCGAATTCTGCATGCCGATTCTGGCGCTGCGGCTGGCATTCCGCAGCAACGCCGTCAGCAAGCTGCACGGCGAGGTCGCCCGCGGCATGTGGCAGGCCCACTGGCCCGGCGTGCCACGCGAGGAAATCCCGATTACGCACATCACGAACGGCGTGCACGCCCGCACCTGGATCTGCTCAGAGATGGCCGACCTCTTCGATCACTACCTGGGCCCCAACTGGGCCGAGTCCGAGCCGGATAGCGAGCTGTGGAACCGCGTGAGCGAGATTCCGGCCGCCGAGCTCTGGCGCGTGCACGTGCGCCGCCGCGAGCACCTCATCGGCATGCTGCGCCTGCGCCTGCGCGACCAGCTGCAACACCGCGGGGCGCCGCCTTCCGAAGTGAAGACCGCCGACGAAGTGCTCGATCCCGCGGCGCTCACCATCGGCTTTGCCCGCCGGTTCGCGCCTTACAAGCGCGCCACGCTCCTGCTGCGCAACATGAGCCGCCTGGAGGCCCTGCTGCGCAACAACGCCCGGCCCGTGCAGTTCGTCTTTGCCGGCAAGGCCCACCCCGCCGACGCCGCCGGCAAGGAGCTCATCAAGCAACTGTGCGCCACCTGCGCCCGGCCCGAATTCCGCGGCCGCATGGTCTTCCTCGAGAACTATGACATGCGCCTGGCGCGCGTGCTGGTGCAGGGCGTGGACGTCTGGCTGAACAACCCCCTGCGCCTGCACGAAGCCAGCGGCACCAGCGGCATGAAGGTCTTGGCCAACGGCGGCCTGAACCTCTCCTGCCTGGACGGCTGGTGGCCCGAGGCCTTCGACGGCCAGAACGGTTGGGCGATTGGCGACGGACGCATCTACGACGATCTGGCCTACCAGGACCACATCGAAAGCGAGTCGCTCTACAACCTGCTGGAACGTGAAATCGTCCCGCTGTTCTATGATCGCACGGTGGACAACATCCCGCGCAAGTGGCTCGAGCGCGTCAAGGAGTCCATACGCACCGCTTGCCCGGTCTTCAGCACCATCCGCATGGTGCGGGAATACTGCGACCGCATGTACGTACCCGCCCTCCGACGGGCCGAACGCCTTTATGCCGAAACCTTCGTGATTGCCCGCCAGTTGGCCGCGTGGAAGGCGCGCCTCAGCCATGATTGGCACCAGGTCAGCGTGGCCGAGGTCGAGGCCGGCGCCACCGAGGCCCTCAAGGTCGGCGACCGCCTGCAGGTGCACGCCAAGGTGCGGCTGGGCTCCATAGATCCCGCGGACGTCGCCGTCGAGGTCTACTACGGGGCGGTCGGCGCCTCGAACGGCATAACCGCCGGCGAGCCCATTGCGATGACCCATGTCGGCGTTGAAGGTGACAACCTCCATCGCTTCGAGGGCATCGTGCCGTGTAACGTCAGCGGCCGCCACGGTTTCGCCGTGCGGGTCGTACCCAATCATCCGGAACTCGTTGACCGCTACGACCAGGGGTTGGTGGCCTGGGGCTAAGACGCCCGGCCCGACCCCCGCCGCGTGCCAGGAGGAGAGTCAGCCATGAGCGATGCCACCACGACAGTAGCGCAATTGCGCGCCCTATTGGCGGATTTCGTCGCCCAGCGTGAATGGCAGAGCTATCACGACGCCAAGAACCTGTCCGCCTCCATCGCCATCGAGGCCGCGGAACTGATGGAGCATTTCCAGTGGGTCCGCAGCGACGAGTTGCCCGCCCTGCTGCAAGACCGCCAGGTCCGCGCGGCAATCGCCGAAGAGTTGGCCGACGTGCTCTGCTACGCGCTCTCGCTGGCCAACACGCTGGAACTCGACATCTCCGCCGCAGTATCCGCCAAGGTGGCGAAAAACGCCCGCAAGTACCCGGTCGAGCAGTTCCGCGGACGCTACTTTGAACCCGGCCGGGACCCCGCCGCCCGGCCCTCAACGCGCCATGATAGTCGCTGAGTCACTCCCCGTGGCCGAAAGCTGCGTATCACGGCGGCGCTGCACGAGCGCTACGTTGGCAGCGCGGCGCACGCTACCCATGCTCATGTAGCGCCCCGGGCAGAGCGTCTTGTTCGTCACCTCGCCGTGCCCGTACACGTCGTTGGGACTGATACCGGTGTGATCGCAGAGAAACGCCACGAGTTGCGATAGCGCCGCCAACTGCCGGCGCGTCGGCGCGCTCTGCTCGAAGTTGCCGATCAGGCAGATGCCGATCCCATGGTCGTTGAAGTAGTTGTCCGGTCGCCACTTGCCCAGGTAGCGGCCCGACTTGCTCTTGCAGTGCGCGCCGGTCACTTGCTGCCGCCAGCGCGGCCCCACGTACACCTCGCCGTCCGGGTACTTCTGCCCGTTGCCGATGACGAAGTGATAGCCCAACCCCTTATCCCAGCCGCGCTGCTTCAGATGATACTCGTGCATGCTCTGCGGCGTGGCCTGCGGCGCTGCCGAGTGGTGCACGATGATCGTCTTCCAGCGGCCGCGCGCCATGCCGCCCGGCGGCAGCCACGACCGCTCCAGCCGTTCGGGCAACGTCTCGGGCGAAACTGCTATCGGCGGCCTGGCCGGCACCGGCCGGGGCACGGCCGCAACCGGCGGCCGCGGCATGCGCGTCGCCATGACCGGGTCCGGCAACGGCCCCAGCCGCGTGCTGCGCGTGGCGGGCGCGCAGCCCACCGCAACCAGCAACACCACCGCCAACCCCAGTGCAATCCGTTGCATAGCCGGCTCCTCCTCAGGACAGCGCTCGCCGCGTCCCGACGGACAACTCCCCGGGAATATACGCGCCCGGCGCGCCGCGTCCAGTCCGGTCGCCGAAACCGGCCGCCAAGCGTACAATGCGCCGCGACCGGCGATCGTGCCAGACCGATCCGGAGCACCTACGGCCCCTTCCGGAACACGCCATGACGCCCAGCGATTTCGGCCCAGAAGACGACCTGCGGGACTGGACCAGCCGCATCCACGACATCATGGACGAAATGTGCAAACGCCATTTCGTCGAATACCGCCGCGAGGATTCCTGGCAGCCCGCCACCGACGTGTACGAGACATGCGAGCAGTACTACATCTGCGTCGAGCTCGCCGGCATGGCCCCGGAGGATGTGCACGTCGAATGCAGCGACCAGCGCTGCGTGGCCATTACCGGCTATCGCGGCAATCCCCGACCCGCCGACGTCACAGGACCGCTCAGCCTGCACGCCATGGAGATCAACCACGGCCCGTTCCGCCGCGAAATCCTGCTGCCTGAGTTGATCGACGTTGCCGCCGTCGATGCCACTTACGACCGAGGTTTCCTATGGGTAATACTGCCGAAGATCGCGCGGCCCTGAGCGCCGGCAACGCCGTCGACCAGGAGCCTGCCGCGCCGGACGACGCCGGTCAGGGGACGCCCGCGAACCACGGGGGCGAACGCACTGGGCCGTCGGATGGGCGTCCCAAGCTGCCGCGCGAGTTGCCCATCCTGCCCGTCCGCAACGTCGTCGTCTTCCCCGGCACCGTCGTCCCCCTGAGCATCGGACGCGAGAAATCCAAGCTCCTCACTGACGCCGTGCTCGCCGGCAACAAGCTGCTCGCCCTCTTCACCCAGCGCCGCGAGGACATCGAAGACCCCGGCCTGGACGACCTCTACCGCGTCGGCACCGCCGCCCAGGTCCTCAAGCTCCTGCGCATGCCGGACGGCAACGCCAGCCTGCTCGTGCACGGCCTGGTCCGCGTCGGCATCGAGGATCTCGTCACCACCGAACCCTATTGGCGCGCCCTGATAAACGCCCACGAAGACCAGGTGACGCGCTCGCTCGAGCTCGACGCCCTCACGCACAGTGCCCGCCGCACCGCCGAGGAGGTCATCGAGCTGAGCCCCAACGTGCCCGACGAGGCTCGCGTCGTCCTGGCCAACATCGAGCAACCCGACGCCCTGGCGGACTACCTGGCCGCCAACCTCTCCCTGGGCGTGGTCCAGAAGCAGGAGCTGCTCGAGACTTTCGACGTGGCCGACCGGCTCCGCAAAGTCTCCGCCACCCTCCACAACCAGCTCGAGGTCCTGCGCCTCTCCCAGAAAATCCAGTCCGACGTCCGCAAGGAAATCGACAAGTCGCAGCGCGAGTACTACCTGCACGAGCAGCTCAAGGCCATTCAGAAGGAACTCGGCGAGGTCGACACCGTCGCCGCCGAAGTCGCCGATTTCCGCCAACGCATCGAGCAGACCGGCATGCCCGCCGGCGTGCTCAGCGAAGCCGAACGCGAACTCAAACGCCTCGAACGCATCCCCCAGACCTCTCCCGAAAGCGGCGTCATCCGCGACCACCTTACGTGGCTCTGCGAACTGCCCTGGACGGAAGAAACCCCCGACAACCTCGACCTGCAGCGCGCCGCCGACATCCTCGACGAGGACCATCATGGCCTGACCAAGGTCAAACGCCGCATCCTCGAATACCTCGCCGTTCGCAAGCTCAAACCCGACGGCAAGGGCCCCATCCTGTGCTTCGTCGGCCCACCCGGCGTCGGCAAGACCTCCCTCGGCCAAAGCATCGCCCGCGCCCTCGGCCGCCGCTTCATCCGCATTGCCCTCGGCGGCGTCCGCGACGAAGCCGACATCCGCGGCCACCGCCGCACCTACATCGGCTCCATCCCCGGCCGCATCGTCCAGGAACTCCGCAAGGCCGGCTCGCGCAACCCCGTGCTCATGCTCGACGAGCTCGACAAGGTCGGCGCCGACTTCCGCGGCGATCCGGCCGCCGCCCTGCTCGAAGTCCTCGACCCCGAGCAGAACCACACCTTCACCGACCACTACCTGGGCGTCCCCTTCGACCTCTCCAAGGTCCTCTTCATCGGCACCGCCAACTACATGGACCCCGTCGCCCCCGCCCTGCGCGACCGCATGGAGATCATCGAGCTGCCCGGCTACACCACCGCCGAGAAGCTCGAAATCGCCCGCCAGTATCTCGTCCGCCGGCGCGTCGAAGAGAACGGCTTGGCCGACCGCGGCGTGCAATTCACCGACGAAACCCTGCGCCTGCTCATCGAGCGCTACACGCGCGAGCCCGGCGTGCGCAACCTCGAACGTACCATCGGCACCGTCTGCCGCGGCCTGGCGGCCCGCGTCGCCCGCGGCACGCCCACCGCCCTGGTCGTCGAGCCCGACGACCTAACCCCCTACCTCGGGCCGCCCCGCTTCGAGCGCGAACTCGCCCTGCAAACCAGCATCCCCGGCGTCGCCACCGGCCTGGCCTACACCCCCGTCGGCGGCGACATCATCTTCGTCGAAGCCACCGCCATGACCGGCCGCGGCACCTTCACCCTCACCGGCCAGATCGGCGAGGTAATGCGCGAATCCGGACTGGCCGCCCTCTCCCTAATCCGCTCACACGGCCCCGAGTGGGGCGTGCCCGTGCCGGACCTCAACGCCACCGACGTTCACATCCATGTCCCCGCCGGCGGCATCCCCAAGGACGGCCCCTCCGCCGGCGTCGCCATGCTGACCGCTCTGGTCTCACTGTTCGCCAAGCAGCTCGTCGATCCCACCGTCGGCATGACCGGCGAACTGACCCTCCGCGGACAGGTCCTCCCCGTCGGCGGCGTCAAGGAAAAGGTCCTCGCCGCCCACCGCGCCGGCCTTAAGACCGTCATCCTGCCCGCCCGCAACGAGCCCGACCTGCACGAGGTCCCCACCGACGTGCGCAACGACCTCACCTTCGTCTTCGCTACCATTATCCAGGATGTCCTGAAGGCCGCCCTGGCTTGGAAAATGCAGCCCGCAAAGGCCACCCGCAGCCGGCGCGACACTACGAAGAAGCCAACCCGCGCCGCCAAGGCCACGACCTCCAAGCCGACCCCTGTCGGCAAAGCCGCCACACGCAGCAGGAAACGCGGCTCCGCGAAGACGCGCCAGAAGCGCTGACCCATACATTCAGCCGCGTCCCGGCCACCGCGCCGCGCCGGATTACCTTCAGTTCTCAGACCATTCGTGTTATGGGACGCGCGCGCCACCGTGCCGTCGCGCCCCTGCACCCAGGGCACAATCCCGGGCAGCCCCGCCCCGCCCCATCCGCTCAAGCCCGGAGCCTATCGGCCCGACGACAGGTGCGCCGACACGTCGGCGTCCGCTTATGCCGCGGACCCGACTGGCGGTTGGGAGGCAGTTCGCTTGACCACCCGGGGCAAGTATTTCCTCGCGCTCGTCACGTCACTGGCACTCTGCACGGCCGTCGGCGTGTGGATGCAGCACCACCTGCTTTGCAACGCGATGACCGACATCGCTTCCCAACGGACCTGGACCACCCTCGCGGCCAGCGCCAGCGACCTCTTTGATGCCGAGCCGGACCGCCAGCCCGACGCGCTGCTACAGCACGTCCGATATTGGCGAGCCGCAACGCCCACAACCTCACCACACGCCACATGGGTGGACGATGAATGGCGGATCGTGGCGACCAGCGCAAGCCCGCCGACTGACCAGTCGGCCCCATTTGCGATAGGCACGATCCTAAACTGGACGCTGGCGAACGGCGCTTCCGAAGACGCTGGCGGACCCGTCCCGGGCACTTTCACCACCCCGGACGGCCGACACCTCGCCGTCGCCTGCCCGCTCCCAAACCAGCCCGCACGACTACTACTGCATCGCCCCATGTCGGATGTCGCCGTACCGGCCGAAGCCCGGCAGCAAATCCGCCTGGTGGGCATCGTGACATTCGCCTGGACGGTCGTCCTGCTCACCGTCGTCGCCTACCTGGCCGCACGCCGCTATGACGAGACGCTCGACCGCGAGCGCGCCCAGGCCACGTCGAGTGTCCTCCGGCAAACGCAAACACTCGTGCGCACGCGCGACACCGTCATCTTCGCCCTGGCCAAGTTGGCCGACTTCCGCGACCACGAGACCGGCGGGCATCTCGAACGCATCTCCGAGTACGCCACCATCCTGGCTACCGCCCTACGCGCTCAGCCACGCTTCGCCCAGCAGATCACGCCCGCCTTCATCCGCCTGATCGGCCTCAGCTCGGTGCTGCACGACATCGGCAAGGTCGGCATCGAGGACACCATCCTGCGCAAGCCCGGCCCCCTCAACCCCGAGGAATGGGCCCGCATGAAGGCTCACACGCTCAAGGCCGACGAGTGCCTGGCCGAGATCCGCGGCCGCATGGGCGACTCCGACTTCCTCGAAATGGCGCGCGAGATCGCCGTGGCCCATCACGAGCACTGGGACGGCAACGGCTACCCGCACGGCCTGTGCGGCGAGCAGATCCCCTTGGCCGCCCGGATCGTCGCGATTGCCGACGTCTACGACGCCCTCTCCATGACACGCGTCTACAAGCCGGCCCTGCCGCACGATTACTGCGTGGAAGTCATCCGCTCCAGCGCCGGCACGCAATTCGACCCGGACATGGTCGCCACCTGGCTCACCGTCGAGAAGAAATTCGCGGCGATCACCGCCCGCTACCAGACGGCACCCGCTGCCGAGCCCGGCCCGAACCCACCCTCCGCTCTGGCGGCGACAACCGCGACGGAGGAAACTGACAGACTGGCCGCCACGCCGCCTTGACCGCGGCACCAACCCGGCGACCAAAGGGAGGACACGCGATGGACGGCAGGTTAACCAAAGACCGGCGACTGTTCGAAATCATGCTCATAGTGCTCGTGCTGGGCATGGTGACTCTCTTCGGGCACCTGGGTCCGCACAAGATGGTGCTACTGCACCTCTTCTTCGTACCCATCATCCTCAGCGGCTACTTTCTCGGCCGCGGCAGCGCCGGAGTCCTGGCCCTCTTCTCCGTCCTGTCCGTCACCATCGTCACCACCCTGCTGGACACCGGGCTTGGCACGTTCAACTCACCGCTGGTCGTCGCCCTGGCCCTGACCGTCTGGGGCGCGGTCCTCGGCCTCGCGGCCATCCTGGTCGGCACCCTCTGCGATGAGCGCGCCGGCCTGGTCAAGGAACTGCATACCGCCTACGTCGGCGTGGTCGAAGTGCTCTCGAAGTACCTCCAGGGCGGCAACCCGCGCGTCAAGACGCGCTCCGCCCGCGTCGCCGAGCTCAGCCAGATGGTGGCCGAATCGCTGCGCCTACCCCCCAAGCAGGTGGACGATATCCGCGTCGCCGCCCTGCTGTTCGAGCTTGGCAACGTCGAGGTCACCACGCAGGTAATCAGCCGCGCCTTCGATACCCTCGACGAGAACAACCAGCCCCACACCTTCCGCGGCACCGAACTGGTCCACTCGCTCGGATCGGTCCTGAACAGCGCCCTGCCACTGCTGGCCAACCAGGACGATGCCCTGCGCGACTACCTCAGCCGGGAGGATCCCGCCCGACGGGGCGAAATGCCCATCGGCGCCCGCATCATCCGCGCCGTGCGCGCCTACTACGACGCCACCGCCGGCGTGACCGGGCAGACCCCGGAGACGCACGAGCAGGTCATCCGCACGCTGCGCGAGGATGTGCTCGCCGGCTATGACCCCCACGTGCTGGACGCTCTCGCGCGCATTACCGCGCCATCCGAAGCGGCCCAACTGGTCGCTGTCGGGTGACCGGCCGCCCCTGGGGCATTCACGGACCGCCCGGCGCCCCCAGACCCAGGGGATCATAGCCGACGATCTCGAACGGCGAAGGCCGCCAGACCCGCTCCACCAGGTCAAAGTATGCCTCGACAATCGCGTCCTTGATCGCCACCTCGTCCGTGACGGACGGATCGTACGTGATGCGCGCCAACGCCTCGCCCGGACCCGGCCACGCCTCCAGCCGCCGATAGCCCGCCAGCGCGTACTCGTCGTCGCGCTCCAGGTAGTACACCAGCAGCGTCGCCCGGCCCCGGCAAGTCAGGTCCCTGATCCGCAGCTCCACCGTGGCGCTGTGCGCCGGCGGCACACCCCACTCCTGCGTGAATGACGGCAGCGGCACCGCGTAGGCCGCCGCCACCGCCAAGCCCACACAGCCCAGCACGACCGCCACCACCACGCCGTACGGCCACGCCGACTTGGCGCCGCGCTGGGCAAACCGCAGGGCCCCTTCCGCCCGCGCCGGACAAGCCGTCAGGCAGTTCATGCACGCCAGGCAGCGCGCCGCCGTCACCTCCCGACAGCGGTCCACCGGTATCGCCACCGGACACGCCGCCGCACACGCCCCGCAATCCACGCAAGCCTCCGCCCCACGCTGAATCCGCCCCACCCCAATACGCGAAAACGGGTTCAGCACGGCCGCCAGCGGACACAGCCACCGACAGAACGGCAGTATCAACACCAGCGACGCCACCACGATCGCCCCCGCCACGATGTACGCCCAGATCGTGATGTCCTCGCCGTGCCGACTGATGAGCGCATAGCACGGATCGCACACGCGAAAATGCAGCTCACTCGCCGACCACGTCACCCACAGAATGACCACCAGCACCACGTATTTCAGCAGCGACAACAAGCGGTCCGCCCGCGGCGCCACCCTCAGCCGCGGCAGCCGCGCCCGACCGCCAAGCCCATGCAGCCATTCACTCAGCGTCCCGATCGGGCAGATGTGGCTGCAGAACGCCCGCCGCACCAGCAGCGTCATCAGCAGCACGCCGCCGAGAATGTAGAAGTTCGACACCCCCAGCGAACAGACCAGGTTGCCCTCGGTCACGTAGGTGTAGATCCCCTCCACCCCGCCGAACGGACACCACCGCTCGGCGTTCCCCTGCCAGATGTACACGCCCACGATGGTGAGCGTGAGGAAACCAAGCTGTACGAGGCGGCGCGTAATCTTCACGGTTGCTCGGTCGGCTATGGGGCCCAGGCCGGCCCAGGTCTCCCGCAATCTGCGCACTCTGCGCCCGTGTTGAACACTACAAACCCACCCTCGCACCCCGGCTCCTGGGCCCGGGCGGATTCACCATCCAGCGTTGCTCAGCGGGGGTCGGCCCGCGGTTGCTGCGAGAGTCACCCAATTCAGCGCACCAACGGCCTCAGGGCTTCTTCTCACCGGCGCAGCCCGCCGGATGCTTCTCTCCGCCCTGCTGACTGCTGCACTGTGTCCGGCTGGGACACTTGCCGCAGCCGGCGCCGCCGCTGCAGCGCGACTCCTGGATCACCGACTTGGTCTCCAGCGCCGCGGCATACGCATCCGTCTTCACCAGCCCCGCGAACTCCGGGAACTCCCCAGCCGCCGCCTTCACGGCCGCCAGCCGGCTGGGCGGCGTCTGCTCGAAGCTCTGGGACAACGCCTTGAGCGCCCCGTCCGTGTCGCCCGTCGCCGCCCGCAAACGCGCACTATCAAACAGCAGAACCGCCGTCGGCGTCTCCGGCAGCTCCATCTCACTTAACAGCGCCTTGGCCGCCTCCGCCTCGCCCTCGCGCACCAGCGCCAGCCCCAGCAGTACGGCGTTCTCCGGCGTCGTCCGCGTATCCTCCCGGCCGCGCAGCACCTCGACCGCTTCCGCGTTCCGGTCCATCACCAGGCAGGTACGCGCCAGCAGCCCCGCCGACACCGGCGAGTTCAGCCGCTCGTGCACCTTGCGGTCCAGCGCCAGCGCTTCTCCATACACCTTGTGGTCGTGGTAGAAGTAGTGCAGCCCCAGGGCCGTCCGCTCCCAGCGCTGCGCGTCCGTCATCTCGTCCAGCAGTTCCCGCGCCGCCACCACGCGCTTCACCAGTGCGGCCTGCTGGCGGTATTCGGCGTTCTCGGGCTCCAGTCCGGCCGCCCGCGTGTACGCCTCCAGCGCACCCGCAAAGTCGCCCGCCTCGAGCAGCTTCGCCCCTTCACCAAAGGCCTCCGCCGCCGTCTGCTCACCCGCACCCAGCGCCGGCACAACAACCGCCAGCACCATCGCCACACACCCCGCCAACAACAACCGAGCCGCCATAAACGGTACCTCCAGCCTAGGGTCCATCCGAAACCATCTTTGTATCAGTTAAGACGCCCCCAGTGCAACCAGTATCCGCATTCGGCGACTCAGCACTCGCCTTGTCTGAATCCATCACCCCACCACCCACCCGCACCGCGCCCCCGACCGCTAACAACCGCCATGAAAGCAGCAGCGCCGACACGGGCCGCGCCGGCGCTGCCGCTCTGTTACCATCACCCCCGGCGCATGCGCGACCGGGATCGGTGACGCGCCCGACTCGCCACCTAACCCCTACGCCGGCACCCAGGCCAGGTCGACGATCGTGCCCGTCGGCTGCTCCTTGTCGATCACGGCTTTCACTTTCATGCCGATCTGCACCTGGCCCGGCTGCACGCCCCGCAGCGGCGCCAGCAGACCGCCGGCCACGCCGTCAAACTGCACGAAGGCCGCCACCAGCGGCTCGGCCAAGGGCGTTTCCTCCAGCGACTCGTGCAGGACGGTGAAACTCGCCACCGTGCCCGTATCGCCCACCGGACGATACTCGGTCATCTGCACGAAGCAGTCTTCACAGTACATGCTGGCCGGCACAAACGTCCGCTTGCACTTGGGGCAGACCGAGCCGGTCAGTTGCCGGCTGGCCTTCATCTCTTGAAAGAACTTCTCGCCGGCCACGCCGTGGGTGTAGCGATACCACACGCCCCAGTCGCCGCTCACGCTTCGAAGATCACTGCTGTTCGTGTTGTACTCACGCATGACGGCACCTCCGGCGTTACTTCACGGGCCGAAAATAGAGGACGTCGGTGATCTGACCCTCGCGCTGCTCCGCGGGCTTCCAGACCGCCTGCACCGGCATCCCGACCTGCACACTCGCCAGCACCTGCTCCAGCGACTCGCCCACCTCGCCCAGCATGTGCAGGATGCCCATGCCCGGACTGGCACCGTCAATTTCGATAACCGCCGGCACCTGCGGGGTCGTCCGCCGCGAAGCGTCCCAGTTCACATACGAAACCGAGAACGTGTTGATCCGCCCGGTATCCTTGAGTGTGACCCACTCGTCGGAGCGGCGGAAGCAAATCTCGCAGAACATGCGCGGCGGAATCACCACGCGCTGACATTGCTGGCACTTGCGCCCCAGCAGCTTGCCGGCCTTCAGGCCGTCCAGGAACTGCCCGATCGCAACGCCGGCATCCCATGTGTATTGGATCTTGCCCCGCCACTCGGTCGTGAGCACCCGACCCGAGCGCAGGTCGTCTTCCCGGAGGGCCGTGCCTCGCAGTTTCGTGTCCATCGTTGGCATCCTACACCCCCATCACAATTACGGTGCCCACCTGCATCAGGTCGCCCCAGGCCTGCGCCAGTCCCCGTTTCACGTTGCGCTGTACCTGCCGCGCGCCGGCCTTGCCCGACAACTGGTAGTAGATCTCGGCCGCCTTCATCAGGCCGGCCGCCGCGATCGGATTGCCCACGCCCAGCAGCCCGCCCGACGGCGACGCCGGGATGCCGTTGGTCGTGTCGCGGTCCCAGTAGCCCTGCTCCAGCAGCTTGGGAGCCTGCCCCTTGTCGGCCAGCATCAGGCCCTCCAAGTGGTGCAGCTCCTTGTAGGCGAACGGGTCATACGGCTCCGCCACGTGGATTTCCTCGCGCGGCTTCGTGATGCCCGCCATCTTGTAGGCGGCGCGGGCCGCCTTCTCGACGTACTCGGGGTAGCACAGGTCGCGGTTGGTCCAGTACGACGTGTCCAGCGCCCAGCCGACACCCTCGACCCACACGTGCTTGCCGCCCTTCTTCCGGGCAAACTCCTCGTTGGCCAGCACCATCGCCGCCGCCCCGTCGGTCACCGGGCTGACCATCAGCCGGCGCACCGGGTACGACATGACCTCCGACTCGATCACCTGCTCGACGGTCAACTCGGCCCCGAGCTGGCACGCCGGATGGTCCTTCGCGTTGCGCTTGTTCTTGACCGCCACCTGCGCGATCGTCTCCAGCGGAATCCCGTATACCTGCATGTAACGCATCATCTCCAGCGAGAAGATCCACAGCAGGTTCACCCCCAGCGGCCGCTCGGTGAACTGGTCGTAAATCGCGTTGAACGCGCCCTGCGGGTGCGGCTGCGTCGGCGACATGCGCTCCTCGCCCACCACAAGACACGTGCGATAACGCCCGCTGGCAATGTGGTACCACGCCGCGATCGGCCCGAACACGCCTGACCCGCCGCCCACGTACGGCCGGACCATCGGCTTGCCTTTGGCACCCGCGCCGTCCAGCAGGTACTCGCCCTTCATGTGCACGCCGTCAAACGCATCCGGAGCGGTGACGATTACGACGCAGTCGATATCGGCAATCGTGAGACCGGCATCCTGAAGGGCCGCATCCGCGGCCTCCCAACACAGCTCACGCCCGGTTTCCAGGCTACGACGCATGAACTTCGTCATGCCCGCGCCCAGTACAGCAACTTTGCTCATCTACCTACCTCCGGCTCAAAACCGCGACGCCGCCCGTCGCCGTCGGCACCGCACGCCACGATGAAACCAGTCCCCGCCGCGCCTTGCCAAGCTGCCGCTCACCGGCCTGCCCGCGCAGTTGCAGCACTCCTTCCAGCAGACCACGCAGCGGGTTGCTCTCAAACAAGTGCCCGCAACCCAGCGCACCGCCCGAGACGTTCACCGGCAGCCGCCCGCTCGCGTCGAACTCACCTCGCTCAACCAGCTTGCCGGCCTCGCCGCGCCCGGCCAGCCCCAGCGCCTCCAGGTGCTGCAGCTCCTTGTACGCGTACGTGTCGTCCACTTCGGCCAGATCAAACGCGCTGCGCGCATCCTTGATGCCCGCCTCCGCGTACGCCTGCTCGGCCGCCTTCTCCGCATACACCGCCCGGCCCCAGTCGCGCGTGTGCAGGTTGCACGTGTCGCAGACCCAGGCCACGCTGTCCACGAACACCGGCTGGCTGCGAAAACGCTTCAGCACATCCTCCGCCGCCAGGATGAACACGAACGCACCATCCGCCGTGGGAGCCATGTGCAGCTCCCGCAAGGGCTCCGCCACCGGCCGCGATTCGAGCACCTGCTCCGGCGAAACCGCCGCCGGAAACGCCGCCAGCGGGTTCCGCAGCGCGTTACGCTTGTTCTTCGCCGCCACGCACGCCACCTGACGCTCGGTCGTGCCCGAATCGTGTAGGTACCGCCGCATCTCCAGACCCGCCACGAACGACGGATGCCACGCATGCGGCCGGACGAACGACGGGTCCAGCGCCATCGCCTCGATGTGCGCCGGATGACGAACGTTCGACGCCTTCGAATGGCCTTCCAGCACCACCACCGGAAACTGCCCGGTCTTCACCAGCATCCACGCGACGCCCAGTCCCTCCAAGCCGTCCCCGGATATGGTCTGCACCGGCTTCTGCACCGCCCCCAACTGGTCGGGCGTGTACTCGTCCACGATGCAGGTCCCATCCTGGAAGTCCTCGGCCACGGTGACGAACGAATCCACGTCCCGCGGTCCGATGCCGGCGTCCTCGTACGCCCGCACCGCCGCCTCGAAGATCAGTTCGCGGAAGGACGCCTGCGGACTGACCGCCCGCAGCGGCGTGTATCCCGCTCCAACAATCGCGACTGCTCCACTCATATGCCGATCCTCGCTCTGTGACCGTAGAACTGAATCATCCGCAGATACCTGCACGACACGGCGCGAAACGCCGCCCGACTGTCAGCCGCCGCGCTCCAGCGGCCGCCTGGGCGACCCACGCGGGCCGCCACATCCCGCCCCTATCAAACCGCACCGCTGCACCGGGCGGGGAGGTGCCGCCCTGACCGCTAGGCCGGCCGTCCATGCTGTTCCCGACAGACTCGCGAAGTTCGGCCAACCCCGCTGTATCGGACGCCGACAAACTGATATCCGGCGTAAAATCGCCCGAGCGATAACGTTTGTCAACGCAGCCGGGCGCGTTTGCCGGGCCGCCGGCCGCCCCGCGCGACCATAATCCACACCCAAACAAACACTTACACCCAAACCCCGTCTGAACGCCGCACGCACGAAATCCACGCCCCCACCGCCCGCCCTACAGCTTCCCATGCCGGATGATCGCCACCAGCAACAGAAAGCCCAGCGCCCCGGCCGCCAGGAAGCCCGCCAACCCGATTACCGGAATCTCGTACCAGGTCGGCGGCACACCCGACATCACGATCAACGCCGACCCGACCACCAGCGCCGCCGTCACGATCGCGAACGACACCCGGTTGGCCGTTCGCTCCAGGGTATCCAGCAGCCCTTCCAGCCGCCGATGCTCAAAACCGATCTTGAGCCCGCCGCGCTTGGCCAGCCGCAGCAGGTCCCGCATGCTCCCCGGAATGTCCCGCGCCAGCTCCAGAAACTCGCCGCCCGAGTCCAACGCCTCCCGCAGCAGCCGACCCGGCCGCACCCGGTCCAGCTTGAGCTTCCGCACGTACGGCTCGGCCGCCGCCAGCAGGTTCAGGTCCGGATCCAGCCGCGTCGCCAGCCGCTCCACGGTCGCCGCCGCCTTCAGCATGGTCACCAGATCCGGCGGAATGAACAGCCGGTGCCCGCGCACCAGCGTCAGCAAGGCATGCAGCAGCTTGCCGAAATCCAGCGCGCGCAGCCTAGCCGGCACGTTAACATCGATGAATTCCGCCACGTCGCGCTCCAGGCGCGGCACGTCCACCTCCACCTCGTCATCGTGCTCCGTCAGCCGCAACAGCGCCACCGTCGTGCGCGGCACGTCGCGCAGCGCCACCGCGTGCATCAGGTCGGCGAAATCCTCGCGCCCCCGCCGATCCAGCCGCCCCATCATCCCGAAGTCCAGCAGGCAGATCACGTTGCCCGGCAACACGAAGACATTGCCCGGATGCGGGTCGGCGTGGAAGAAGCCGTGCACGAAGATCTGCTTGAGCGTCAGCTCCGTGCCGCGCCGCGCAATCTCCCGCGGATCCAGCCCGGCCGACCGCAGTCCATCCACGTCCGTAACCGGAATGACGTCCACGTACTCCATCGTCAACACGTGCTCGGTCGTCTGCTCGTGGAACACCTTCGGCACGTAGACCGTCTCATCGCCCCCGAAGTGCTCCGCGAAGCGCTCCAGGTGCGCCGCCTCCGTCCGGAAATCCAACTCGCGCTCCAGCACCCGGCTGAACTCCTCCACGATCCGGCTCGGCTGATACACATCCCACCCGTCCAGGTGCTTCTCAACCAGCGTCGCCAGGTGCAGCAGAATCTCCAGGTCAACCTCGATCACCCCCCGAATGTTCGGCCGCTGCACCTTGACGACCACTTCCTCCCCATCGATCCGGCGCGCCCGGTGCACCTGGCCGATCGAGGCCGCCGCTATCGGCTGCTGCGCGAAATGCTCGAACAGCTTGTCAAGCGGGGCGCGCAGCTCCGTCTCGACAATCTCCCGCACGTCTCGAAAGGGAAAAGGCGGCACCCGCTGCTGGAGCTTCGCAAACTCACTCACGAACTCGGGCGGCACCAGGTCCGGCCGCGTCGAGAGCACCTGCCCCAGCTTGATGAACGTCGGCCCCAGCTCCTCCAGCATCAGCCGCACGCGCTCGGCCGCCGACAGCGTCTCCACCTGTTCCCGCTGCGGCTGCGGCATGAACAGTTGCCGGCCCACCTCGACGTACTGGCCGATCCTCAGCCGGTCCACCAGCCCGCCGAACCCGTACTTGATCAGCACCGCCAGAACCTGGCGATACCGATTCACGTGCCGGTACGTCCGCGACACAATGCCGATCTTGCGAATCGCCATTGCTAGTCGGATTTGGCGGCCAACGCCTGCTCCAGCCGCTCGAGCCGGGCGCCCAGCGCGGCAATATCCTCCCGTGTCGGCAGGTCGGTCTTCTTCAGGCTCTCGTTCACGACGCGCTGTACTGTCGCTTCCAGGTCCTTGCGCGCCGTCTCCGCCCGGGCCACCGCCTCGTCAACGAAGGCCTGCCCCTTATCCGACGACAGCTTGGCCGTCTTGGCAATCTCGCGCGCCACTTCCTCGACCTTGTCCTTGGTCATCGCGGCCAGACCAACACCCGTCAGAAACGACTTCTTGATCAAGTCAATCATCGGAACGCTCTCCTGCGAATGGTCTACCCTGTCCGCCGACCTGCCACACCGCCCGGGCATTCACCCGGCCACACCCGCCCACGGCCAGGCCGTTGACGCGTCGCGCCTGCCGCCCGACCGCCGACTTCTCGCCTGACACCAGCCACTATCTAGCACAATCCTCCGAACCTGTATAGGTCCGCTGCCCACCTGAGCATTGCCCCGCGCATCCCCGCGCCGCATGTCGGATGTTGTCAGCCTTTGTGAAATACTGCCCCATGCTACCAGAATACCCCCGAAACAAACGCCGCTGGAAGTAGAATGGGATCCGTCCGACCGCCGCGTTTCTCGTATCGCCCAGTGGGGCGGAACGCTGCGGCCGGATGCCGCTTCGCTATCGGGACAACGCGAGGACGCCCGCTTGTCAGAGTTGCTCGCCACAACACGCCGCACGGTCAGCCTGCGTGATATCCCGCTGGTGTTCATCGCGCCGCGCCGCCTGTTCGCCCGCGTCGAGGACGTCCCCGCCTGGAGCTGGCCACTGCTACTGCTCCTCACGGCCGTCACCCTCGTCGGGTATGCCATGGTCGAAACCGGCCTGATTGACCAGCAGGTCGACCGCCGCGTCAGCGCACGCATTGCCGCCGCCGAGGTCATGCGCCACGATGTCGTCGAGCGCTCCGCCCTGCGCGAGCAGATCGAGCGCGAGCTCAAGCAGGGCCGGTTTGAGAAACTGCTCACGCGCATCCAGGTCATCGTCGCCGAACCGGCCAAGGCCCTCGGCGGGCTGCTCCTGGTTTCCGCGCTCCTCTACGGCCTCGTGGCACTCATGGGCCGCAAGCCCGAGTGGCATACGGTCCTGACCGTCTGCGTGTTCGCGGGTTTCGTGGACCTCCTCCGACTTCTCACGCAGCTCGCCCTGATGCTGCACTTCTCAACGCTCGACGTCCACACTTCCCTGGCCCCCGTCGCCGCACAGGTGACCAGCCTCGCCACCAACCCCGTCGCCCTCGCCGCCCTGTCTGGCGCCCTCCTCGCCGTCGATCCGTTCCGAATATGGTTCTGGTGGATCATGCTCGTCGGGCTGTCCACCACCGCCCAGTTACCGCGCCGGCAGGCCTGGGCCTTCTGCCTGCTCGGCTGGCTCAGCGGCGCCGCCGTGCACGCCGGCCTCGCCGCCGCCACCGCCCAGGCGGCCCTGGCCGCCCACGCGACCGGTCCGCCAACATGACACTGCGGCACACGGACCTCCGCAGCCCTGATAACCGGAGTTGACCATGAAATCGGTCTTCGGAATCCTCGTCCTCGGCGCCGTCATCGGCGGCATCTTCCTGCTCAACGGCTATGTCCGCACCGAAGACGGCCAGAGCCTGCTCCACGTCGCCCGCCCCATGCAGATTCTGGTCGAGACCGCCCAGCCCGAACAACGCGAAATCATCCGCACCGTCCAGGCCCCCGGCGAGGTCGAAGCCCTCGAGGAAGTGGACATCAGCTCCGAAGTCGTCGCCAAAATCGTCGAAATGGCCGTCGCCGAAGGCCAGATCGTCGCGGCCGGAGAACTCCTCTGCCGCCTCGATGATGCCGACTATCGCGCCCGTGTTCGCTCCGGCGAAGCCGGCGTGGCCAAACTGGCCGCCATCATCGTCCAGGCCGAGGCCGAGGTCGCCAAGGCCGAGCTGGACTACAACGAGGAGCTGCGCCTGCTCGAAAAAGGCAGCACCTCCGAAAACACCGTCGCCCAGTACCGCACCGTCCTGATCGGCGCCCGCGCCCGCCTCGAAATGCGCAAACATGAACTCGTCGAGGCCGATGCCTCTCTGCAGTCCGCCCGCGAATACCTCGCCAAAACGGTCATCCGCGCCCCCATCGGCGGCATCGTCTCCCAGCTCTTCGCCGAACAGGGCGAGGTCGTCATCACCGGAACCATGAATAACCCGGGCACGCGCATCATGGTCATCAGCAACCTCTCCCAGATGCAGGTCCGCTGCCGCGTGGACGAAGCCGACGCCGCCCTCGTCAAGACCGGCCAGCCCGCCGCCGTCTTCCTCCAATCCGATACCCGCCGCAGCGTCCCCGGACATGTCCTCCGCGTCGGCACCAAGGGCACCAAACCCTTGGGCCGCGACGTCGTCACCTTCGAAACGCTCATCCTCATTGACGAGATCGACCAGAACGTCAAGCCCGGCATGACTGCCAACGTCGATATCGAGGTCGCCCGCAGCGATGACGCCCTGATCATCCCCGTCCAGGCCGTCGTCTACCGCAAACGCGGCGACCTCCCCCGGGAGCTGCTCGAAACCTACGACCAGCAGGCCGACGCCCCCGCCAGCCACCACCAACGAGCCGAGTACCTGCGCCTCGCCTTCGTCGTCAACGACGGCCTGGCTTTCCCACGCCTCGTGCAAACCGGCATCAGCGACCTCACCGGCGTCGAGATCCTCTCCGGCATCACGGCCGAGGACACCGTCGTCATTGGCCCATACCGCAGCCTCGACCAGCTCCAGCACGGCTCGCCGGTCAACATGGCACCGAAACCACCACAGCCCCCGCCCGCGCAGGAGTCCGCCCCAGAGGACGAGCCCACCGCTTCACCCGACCATCAGCCCGCCGAGCCGCCCGACGATTCACCACCGGCCACCGCGGCGGCCCGCGACCCCCACAAGAACAACACGGACACCGACGAATGATCTCCGAAACACCGCCCAACCAACGCCCGCCGGTCATCGAACTCATCGACCTGCACAAGGTCTACCGGGTCGGTACCGAGCTCGTCCACGCCCTGCGCGGCACCACGCTCACCGTCCGCGAAAACGAATATGTCGCCATCATGGGCGCCTCCGGCTCCGGCAAGAGCACCATGCTCAACATCCTCGGCTGCCTGGACGTCCCCACCAGCGGCGTCTACCGCCTCAGCGGCCGCGACGTCTCCAAGCTCTCCCAAACGAAACTGGCCCACATCCGCGGCGCACGCATCGGCTTCGTCTTCCAATCCTTTGAGCTGCTCGGCCGCACCACCGCCCTCAAGAATGTCGAACTGCCGCTGACCTACACCCACACCCCCCAGCGCCGCCAACGCGCCCTCGACGCCCTCCGCCGCGTCAACCTGCTCGACCGCGCCCACCACCGCCCCAACCAGCTCTCCGGCGGCCAGAAGCAGCGCGTCGCCATCGCCCGCGCCCTCGCGCAACAACCCGACATCATCCTCGCCGACGAGCCCACCGGTAACCTCGACAGCAAGACCGGCGCCGAGATCATGGAGATCCTCGACACCCTCCATGCCGAGGGGCAGACCATCATCATCGTTACGCACGAGGAGGACATCGCCGCCCGCTGCAGCCGCGTCATCCGCCTGCGCGACGGCCACATCGTCGCCGACAGCGCCAACGGCTTGGCCGCCAATCCGGCCACGCCCACCACCACCGTCCCATACTCACCCGCACCCACGGTGACCCTATGATGCGCACGCTGCGCTTCCTCAAAGCCCTCCTGCTCTTCCTCCCCAACAGCGCCGCATCGCTGATCGGCAATGTCGTCACCGCTCTCATCCAGATCTGGGCCAACAAGATCCGCTCGCTCCTCACCGTCCTTGGCATCATCATCGCCGTCACCTCCATCATCACCGTCGTCTCCATGGTCGAGGGCTTCGGCAACTACGTCACCAGCTTCCTACGCGGCCTCGGCACAAACATGATGGTCGTCTACCCCCAGTGGATCCGTAACCCGCGCAGCGACTACATCCGCCCCGCCGAAATGACCATCGAGGACATCCAGGCCGTTGACCGCTACGCCACCGCCATCCGCCGCACCTCCCCGTCCATCTGGCAGCGCGCCACCATCGAGTACGGCCGCCACCAACTGAGCGCCATCCAGTTGCGCGGCGTGAACGAATCCTTCCAGGCCATCCGCAATTTCTATGTCGATGCCGGCCGCTTCTTCGCCGCGGTCGATGTCGACAGCGGCGCCCCCGTCTGCGTGCTCGGCCGCGAGGTCCTCCGCAAGCTCCAGTGCGACGAATCCGTCGTCGGCGACTTCGTCCACCTCGACGGCCAGCGCTTCCAGGTCATCGGCCTGCTCGAATCCAAGGGCAGCTTCATGGGTGACAACCAGGACGAGCTCATCCTCATCCCCTGGACCACCGCCCTCCGCATGTACCCCGAAAACCGCAAGTATCTCAGCTTCTACGTCGAGGCCACCGACGAATCACGCATCCCCGAGGCCGAGGGCCAGCTCGTCAGCGCCCTCCGCACCCGCCACGGCCTCAAGGCCGGCGACCCCAACGACTTCGGCATCTTCAAGCAGGACGAGATCCTCCGCGAGTTCAACAAGATCCGCGTCATCGCCACCAGCGTCCTGGCCGGCATCGTCAGCATCTCCCTCCTCGTCGGCGGCATCGGCATCATGAACGTCATGCTCGTCTCCGTCACCGAGCGCACGCGCGAGATCGGCCTGCGCAAAAGCGTCGGCGCCCGCCGCCGCGACATCCTCCTCCAATTCCTCACCGAGGCCGTCGTCCTCAGCACCGTCGGCGGCGCCATCGGCATCGCCCTCGGCTATGCCATCTGCCGCATCGCCGCCCAGCACCCCAACATGGTCCAGATCGTCATCCCCCTTTGGTCAGTCGCCCTGGCCCTCGGATTCAGCGCCACCGTCGGCATCTTCTTTGGCATCGTCCCGGCCTTCAAGGCCGCCATCATCCACCCCATCGACGCCCTGCGCCACGAATAGCCCGCCGCGGGCCTTCCAGCGCGCGGTCAAGGCCCTGGCGCTGCACCTTGCTCACCCAGATAGGGCGCCAGGAGGCCGTAGGACGCCTGCCACTTGGAGTCCACCCTTACGGCCTCTGCAAAAGCCCGCAACGCTTCATCCCGTCGCCCCAGAGCACCCAGCACCAGGGCCAGGTTGAACTGGTCGCTGCCGCCGCCCCCGGTCGGATTCAGCGCGATGGCAGCGCTGTATTGCTCGACCGCCTCGACGTATGCGCCGGTCTGAGCCAGAGCCGTGGCGAAGTTGCTGTGCACGGCGGCCTGCATCGCCACTGTCTCACCCGCCAGCGGAACGCGCGGCCCTTCGATTGCCCGGCGAAAATCGCCGAGCCCCTCCGGCAAACGATTCAACTTCGTCAGCGCGCTCCCGAGACCATAAGTGGCTTCCAGGTTACCCGGCACAACTGACAAGGCCATGCGGTACTGCTCGATGGCCTGCTCCGGGTCGCCATGATCATCGTAAACATGCCCGAGCATCGTGTGTGAAACGAAGTCGTTGCCCACCGCCTCGCGATGCGGCGTGACATGCACCAGCAGCACAGCCGGCACCAGAACGACCCCGCCCAGCCCCAAGGCAACCCAGCGACGACCGCGGATAGCCCGCACAGCTTCGAACACGGCCCAGGTTGCCAACAGGATCAACACCGGCACAACCGGCAGCCGGTAGCGCGCCGTGCAGAAGAACATCACGATGCTCACCATGTAGACCAGCACGAACCCCCACAGCGGAAACAGCTCCAGCCGACGCCGCCAGCAGAGCGCCAGGCCGACAATCCCAAGCGGTCCAACAACACCGAAGCTAAGCGGCAGCCAATTGACCATTGGCGCAAAGAGCGGCGTCCAGAAATACAGGTTCTTGTTGTTCGCGATCTCCCATTTGCTCCAGAAGAGACGCAGCTTGAGCAGGTTCAGGCGCAGCGCCTCGCCGGGATGCGTCTGAATGAAGTCCCAGGCTAGCTTGTAGTGGTAATCGGAGACTTCTGACGGCTTGAGCTCGCGTCCCAAAGCCTGTTCCGCTCGCAGTGTGGCGCGATAGTTGGTCCCCCAGAAGTCCAGCGGGCCCTCCATGTCCAGCGCAGTGCGGCCGTCGGAGCGCGCATTGTTGCCGATGTAGAAGTTCAAACCGCCCTGCGAGGCAATGAGCACGAAGTCTTTGCTGACAATGTAGTTGCGAATCGTGACCGGCAGCAGCATCAGCAGGCAGCCGGCGGTGACGGCGACGCAGCAGGCAAACGCTCGCCAGAAGCGTCGGCGATGCAGGACAATCAGCCAGACCACGATGGCCGGGCCAAGCAGCAGAATATTAGGACGTGCGAGCGCGGACAGTCCCATAACCACACCCGCCAACCCTGGCCACACCACCGCCGGCGAACGCGCCGCCTTAAGCAGAATCGCCACAAGCACCAGGTCAAGAAAGATTATGATTGGCGGGATCAACAGCTCGCCGTCAAAGAATATGAGCGTCCAGTACGTCGCCGCGGAGAACCCGGCCACCGCCCCGACGGCCCGGCCGAACGTCACACGCCCAACCAGAAAGACCAGACCGCAGCTGAGCGAAGTGAGGATGCTCTGCATCACGCGCGGCATGTAGTAGTCGTGTCCGAAGAGCCAGTATATCGCACCAAGAAACGCCGGATACAGCGGGGCCCGGAAATACGCCCCCGGCTCGTAGGTTTCGCCCGCCGCGATGGCCTGCGCCCATTCGTCGTGGTACTGCTCATCGATCTTCGGGTGCGTGAAGATCGGGCAATTCTGCCACTGGTGCAGGTAAACCAGCCGCAGGGACAGGGCGACCGCGAAAATGGCCACGAAGATCGCCACGTCCGCCCAGGGCCGGCCGCCAGCTTGCCCCCGTGCTTCTCTCGGCTGGGCGGCCTTGCTGTCGCGGGTCCCCTCGCCTCGCGGGCTGCGGCGTCGCTTGTGGCTACCTGGCATGGATATCCCTGCCGCTCCTGCTACCAGCTTGGTATGGGCCCGTTCTGGGCGCCGAAGCTCCAGCATAACCAAACCGGCATGCGGACGGAAACTGGCCGGAGACCAGCGGTTGGGCCCCCGCCCGGCGCCACACCGGTTGCGCCGAGAGTGCCATACCGCCGTTAATATGGTCACATTGGCCAAATTGGCGGCCCACAGACAGCGTTGCGCTTGCAGTAAAGGTGGCCGGGTTGGTATCATCGGTCATTGAAAGGACAAATTGGCGGTCCGGTGCACTGCCGATCACGCCTGTGAGGAACTCCATCGTCTCCCGCGCCCCCGGCGGCGCGAGTGCCTTGAAGCCGCACGGCGCGACGCGGGCGGAGCAAGCCGGCACTGCCGAAGGCAATGGCTTTGTGAGCGTTATGACGGGTCACAGGCCGACATGGCAGTTCCGATCTTCAGACCTGCGATCCCCCGTAGTGTCGCCGCATCAGTTTGTTAGCCCGGCCTTGGCCCGGCCGCCTGCGACGACGCCATTCCCGATTCACGCATTCACTCGCAAGGAGCAAGCGATGTCAAGGGTTTTCCATCGTCCGATGAGCCGCGCGGCTGCGCCCGCGCTCCTGCCTCTGCTGCTGGCGCTGACGGCCACGACCCTGCTGGCGGTGTCGCCCGCCGCGGCGCGGCCGACCGCCGTTCAGACCACAGTACAGCAGGACTCCGCCCGGCAAATCGTTATCCACTACGAGATCGGCGACTTCCTGCAGTTGCCTGCGCAGATCAACGGCCAGCAGTACAGCCACATCATGCTGGGCAAGGAAAGCCCGCTGATGGTCGCGGGCGAACCCCAACTGCCAACGATCTGCCGCAGCATCATCATCCCGCCCGACGCTGAGATGGACCTGCGGGTCGTCGATGCGGAGTATTACGAAATCCAGGACATACTGATAGCGCCCTCCAAGGGTAATCTGCTGCGCAGCGTCGATCCGGCCACGGTGCCGTACACGTTCGGCGCGGTGTACCAG
>Ga0334890_1000365_pt1 | contig 83503 bp, 67 predicted proteins | sample GraSluR1_MG_3_FD_207220 | JGI IMG/M metagenome (GOLD analysis project Ga0334890, IMG submission 207220) | Sludge microbial communities from methane-producing bioreactor in Wageningen University, Netherlands - Granular Sludge_31_08-R1 | ecosystem: Engineered > Bioreactor > Anaerobic >... | reverse complement strand
TCTTGAATTCAACTCGTTAGTGCAACTTTGAACGAATTAGAGAGGTAAGCTGCGGTATAAATGAGGACCTCTCTAACGCCAAGTCAAAGGAGCACTCATGTACACATACTCACAGCTTACCCAAGTACAAAGATACCAGATTTATGCCTTGTTGAAAATAGGCCACTTGCAAACCGAAATTGCGGCAATCGTTGGAGTGCACAAATCCACTATCAGCAGAGAACTCAGGCGCAATCGTGGCAGGCGGGGTTATCGACCTAAACAAGCACAAAGATTTGCACAGGCCAGACAGAACAAAGCCCAAGCCAGGATCAAATCGCAAGATTGGCAACAGGTTGAAAGTTTGATCAGTCTAAAATGGAGCCCGGAACAAATCAGTGATCATTGCCGAGACAACCAGCTGTTTCAGATAAGCCATGAATGGATCTACCAATATGTCTATAAAGACAAGCGAGAGGGTGGAAGCCTTTGGAAACATCTCAGATGTCAAAAAAATCGTAAAAAGCGCTATGGCAGCTACGATAAACGGGGACAAATACTTAATCGAACATCGATTGATGAACGCCCACAGGCCGCAGAAGACAGAAGCAGGCTGGGAGATTGGGAAGCGGATACGATCATAGGCAAAGGCAAGAAAGGCGCAATTGTTACCCTGGTGGATCGTAAAAGCCGCTATCTTCGTATGGGTCTGGTGAAACAGCGAACTAAGAAAGCGGTCAGAGAGAAGATGATCGCTTTGTTGTCTGGCTTCTCGGTTCATACCATCACCTGTGACAACGGCAAAGAGTTTGCGGATCATGAAATGGTGGCAAAAGCATTGGATGCAAAGGTGTACTTTGCCCATCCATATGCATCTTGGGAGAGAGGTACCAACGAGAACACCAACGGACTAATCCGCCAATATTTTCCCAAGCATACAGACTTTTATGATTTGAAGCAGGAAGATATTGTTTTTGTGGAACATCAGTTGAATACAAGGCCTAGAAAATGCTTGTCCTTCAGCTCTCCTATGGTATTCTTAAAAAACCACAGTTGCACTTGATACTTGAATCCAAGTTTGGTAAAAATCCTTGATTGAAGTATATACCTTACATCCTCTGCAGTGTTATTTCTCCCTGGTCATCCAGAAAACAGATCGCCGCGTCAATCTCTGCGCCAACGAAACCCTTCACCACCGCCGCATACCGCTCCACCTGCCCGTGATACTCTTCCACCAATTCCACCCGCTTATCTCTGCTCACGATCGTGTCGGTCTTGAAATCCACCACGTGCCATCCGCTCTCCGTCTTATACAGCAGGTCGATATATCCCGTCTGCGCGGTTCCTTTCACCATGCTCGAGTACGGCAGTTCATGGTAGCGTTCACTCGCATGGCTGATGGCCTGATAAATTTCATTTCCCTTCAGCCGCTCCAATAACGTTCTCGCTTTCGCCACCGCCTGCGCGCGCTGTTCTCGCTCCGCCAATCCCTCCTGCATCGCCGCCGTCTCCAGCAATCGCTCCAGCCCTTCTTCGCCTGGGAACTTCCACTGCGCGATCGCCAGGTGCACCATCGTCCCGGTCACCGCACCCACAACCACTCCCGCCGCTCCCGTCACCGGCTGCAGGTATCGCGCATCCCTCGAATCCACGCTGATGTCCCACGTGCTTTCGATTCGCAGCGGCGCGAACAGCGCTTCCCGCTCCCCGGCGCTATCCTTTGCCTTATCATTGTCTTTCTCTGCCACCGCACGCGCCAGCTGCGTTCCCTCCGCCATTGCCCACGCCCGCACCGTCGACCCGCTGTATGTCTGAGATGCCAATGCTTCGCCCGCATGATCGATCACCCCCGCCGCGTCCACCCCCGCCATCCCGCTCAGCAGGTCCAGCCATCCAAGCGCCCGCCAGCCCTTCTCCGCGTCTCCCGTCTCATGCCCGCTCACCACCAGCTTCTCCTGCGCCCGCGTCAGCGCCACATATAATATCCGCTCTTCTTCCGCCTCGTTCTGTGCCTGGTCCCGCTGTTTCGCCATCCGGTAAGCAAGCGTTTCCTTTTCCAGCTTGAATGCCACGCCCAGTGCAGGATCCAGGTACACCGCCTCGCCCCCGCTGCGCGGGCTCCTGCCTGCGTCCGCCAGCACCACCAGCGGGAATTGCAGCCCCTTCGATTTATGGATCGTCATCAGCCGTACCGCCCCCTGCGCCTCCGCCGCTGCTTCTCCCTCGCGCGCGCCGGTCGCGTTAATCGTCTCCAGATACATCAGAAAATCACGCACGTTGGTCTTCCCGCTCGCACGCGCGTCATCCACCAGCTTGTCCAGGTTGCGCCACAGCCGCGCCCCGCCCTGTTCCTCTCCGATCGCCAGAATCGCCCGGTAATCGGTCAGGTCGATCAGTTTCTTAAGCAGCCCCGCCACCGCCACCCGGTCCGCCAGTGGCAGCAGTTCATGCAATACGCCCCGCGCGCGTTCAGCCCGCATGCGTTCATCCTCATCCAGAAAATCAAGCCCGCCTTGCAGCACTTCCCAATAGTGTGCGGGTTTTCCCTCCGCCCACCGCATCGCGTACAGCGTTGCGTCGCGTAAACCAAACGCGGGTGAACGCAGCAGCCCCGCCATCGCCAGGTCATCCATCGGATCCGATAGGGCATACAGCATGTTCAGCACGTCCCGTATCTCCGCCCGCTCATAGAATCCCTTTCCCGCCACCGTCACGAACGGGATCCCCGCTTCCTCAAACGCATCTTCATAATACCGGAATCCATTCGCGCTGCGAAACAGCAGCGCCACCTCATCCCATTCTTTGATCTGTCCGTCACCCTTCAGTTCTCGCAGCCGCACAGCCAGTGCGCGCGCCGCGTCCGGCCTGCCATCCGCCGCGTTCTCGCCCCTGCCGATCACAAACTCAATGTGCGGCGGCTGGATGCGTTCTGCGCTGTTATCACGATACGCGCGCATCGCCGAGAAAGGTTCGAAATAGGGCCGCGCGGGGTCCGCCATCTCGCCCATCACGCTCCGCAGCAGGTCATTCACTCCCGCCAGCAGCCAGGCATGCGCCCGGTAGGTCGTATCCAATAGGATCGCAAGCCCTCGCTTCGCCTGTATGCTTTCCCGGATCGACCGGAACACCGCCACATCCGCCTGCCGGAAGCGGTAGATGCTCTGCTTCGCGTCCCCCACGATGAACAGCTTCCCGTGCTGCCCCGTCAGCGCTTCCACAATATCCCGCTGGCGCTGGTTCGTGTCCTGAAACTCATCCACCAGCAGCGCGTCCACCTCTGCCTGCCATTTTTTCTGGATGGCGTCCTCCTGCAGCAGCGCCGCCGCCCGTCCCTCCAGGTCATCAAAATCCAGCGCGCTTAACCCTTCCAGCGCTTTCTCATACGTCGCCCTCGCCAGCCGGAACGCCTCTCCCATCATCGGCAACACCTCCCGGTATGCGCGTTCGGTCTCCTCGTCCAGCGGCTCATCCTGTGCGTCCTTTCCCCCAAAGATCGGGTTCAGGCTCAAATCATAATGTTCACGCAGTGCGCGCAGCGCGGCTTTGTAAGAACTATCTCGCTTTCCGATGTTCAGCGCCATCTTCTCCCGCCGTGCCCGGAATAACGCAGCGCCGCATGCCCCCAGGTCCCCCTGCGCCAGCGCTTCTTCCCCCTGTGTCCACAACGCCAGCATCTCGCATATCTGCCCCGCCAGCTTTTCACCGCCATCTTCAACCAGCGCCTCCCAGCGCGCCGCTTGTAAAATAGCCAGATTGTCAGCCACTTCCGCGGCGGCCATCATCGCCGCGACTACCTCCGTAATGGCCATCGCAGGGTCGGTGATCCCTTGCAGCGCTTCACCCGTCTGCAGCCGCCTGTCCAGCAGATATCCCAGCATCTTCTCCAGTGTGCGCGTCTCGATCCATTGGAAGACCGGACCAAACCGCACTTCTTGCGCCATCGCGTACATCGCGTCTTTCACGCTCTGCGCTTTCAGCGCCGCTGCCAGTCCCTCATCCAGCACCTCAAACTTCGGATCCACCCCCGCTTCCGCCGGGTGTGTCCGCAAAATCTCCGCGCATAGGCTGTGGATCGTGCTCACCCGCGCTGCGTCCATCTGTCCCTGCCACCCGCGTAGCGTTGCCCGCTCTTCCTCACTCCCCGCCGCCCGCAGCAGGTCCTCCAGCGTCATCCGCACCCGCGAACGCATCTCCCGCGCCGCTTTCTCAGTGAAGGTGATCGCCACGATCCGCCGCACATCAACCCCGTCCGCCAGCAGGCTCATATAGCGTGCCACCAGCGTGCGTGTCTTTCCGCTCCCCGCCCCGGCTGTCACCACAATGTCCCGCTCGCGTTCCAGCACGGCCTGCCGCTGTCCCGCGTTTCCGCCCTCCTCCGTCAGGTCAAATGCCCCTAAGATCCGTTTTTTCAGCGTGTCATCCATGCTCACCACCCCTGGCTTTCATATTTCCAGCACCACTGCGCCGCCGGGCAATAATCCGGGCACCCCCTGCTCGGTGCCTGCGGCGCGAATTGTGCCGCGCGGATCCTCATCAGGATGCGATTCAGATGGAACTTCAGCGCAGCATACGCCGCTTCCGGCCCCTCTACATCCTCCCAGCGAAAATTCGCCAATTTCAAATAGCCGCTCTTCGCGCCCTGGATATGCCAGTAAAAACCTTCCACCGGCTCTCCCAGCCCCAGCGCGTCTCGTGCCGCCAGTGCGTAGATCGGCAGTTGCAGCCGCAATCCCTCTTCCAGGTCCTTCTTGTTCAGGTGCGAGCCGCCTGTCTTATAGTCAACGATCCGCAGCCCGCCGTCCGCCCGCTGGTCGATCCGGTCCACCAACCCCCGCAGGATGATCGCCTCCTCCCCCAGGTCGATCTGCAAAGCGGGCTCACCACTGATCCCAAACCGCTGTTCAAAGCGATAAGGCGTCCATGCATCATCTTCTTCGATCGCGCGGATCGTCGCTTCCAGCACAGCCAAATACTGCCTTTGTTCCGCCTCCCACAGTGCTGATGCCCTGAACCCGAACCGTTCCGGCGCGTACGCGAACACCGCGCCAGCCTGCTCCCGAAGTGTTGCCAGCAGCGTTTCGGTTTCATAATCCTGCGCGTGGGCATAGGTCAGTTCCAGCGCCTCATGCAGCATGCTCCCCAGCTGGCTTGCTTTCAGCCCCACCTCCGGCTGCTCACGTTGTATCAGCCCCAGCGCCTGGCTCACATAGAAATAGAACGGGCATGCCCCATACGTTTCCAGCCGTGATGCGCTCCAGCCATGAGCAGGCCCAAACCGTTCAGCCAGTTCTATTCTCAGTGTCCCCGCTGCGCCTTCAAAAGGTGAATCCGCCTCCTTCGCCCGTCGCGCTCTCAACACATCCCGCGCCTGCTGCAGGTCATGCCAGCGCGCTTCCAGAAATCCATATTGCCGCGGCAGTCCCTTCCGCCGCACCGCCTGGAACAATATCTCCTCCCGTGAGCCCGCGTCAGCCAGCGCCAGCGCGGTTTCGCTGTCCACCCGCTGCAAGCTATCGCTATCCAGCAGCGCCGCTGCCGCCTTCCAGAACAGCGACGCTTCCAGGTCTTCCCCGTCTTCCGCCAGGTACGGCCGTGTCATCAACAGGTGCCTGTCCGCCCGCGTCACCGCCTGATAAAACAGCCCGCCCTGTTCGCGCGCCAGCCGTGATTCCAGCCCCAGTTCCGCCCGCAGCGCTTCATCTAAAAACGGGTCCGCCCGTTCGATCACCGGAAATGACCCTTCCGCCAGCCCCAGCAGCGCGACCGCCGCATAGCGCACGCCGCGCGCCTCCGTCATCCGCCCCACCACCAGCGCCGGCTGTCTGTCGTGTATATTCTCCCGATACCCGTCCGCCCGCACCAGGCTCTCCACCTCACCCATGAATCCCGCGTAATCCGCATCCGCCTTCCCCGCCACTGCTTCACTCACCGCCAGCGCCCGCAGGATCTCCCGCCATGCCACCATCGCCGACCGCTCTGCCTCGCTGCTCAGCCGGTCAACCACCCCCAGCCGCGCCAGCAGTGCCTCGGTCCACCCGATCCACTCTGTCGTCCCGGCCCGTCCCGCTGGTGGTGTCAGCATCGCCAGCGCCCCATCCATCATCGCCTGGAATTTTTCCGCTTCCGCCTCCCGCGGCAGGTTCGGCAGGCTGCGTTCGTCATCCAGCCAAAGCCCGAGTTTCCCGGGTGGCTGTCTCAGCATCCGCCACGTTTCATCCCACTGCTCCCGTCCCTCCACCACCAGCGCCGCCCGGCTGATCATTTCCAGCGTGTCCACATCAGCAGCATCAATGCCAAAATCAAAGTACGGCGAGCGCAATACGTTCATTACCTTGCGCGTCCGGAAGTTTTCCAGCGGCAGTCTCAGCAGGTTCATCATCGCCGTCACCAGCGCCGATTCCGCCAGCGGGTCATCCAGCGTGAACCGCACCGCTATCCCGAATTCCTCCGCGTGTGCCCGCAGCAGCGGATGATACACTTCCGCGTTCGGCGTAAAGATCGCGCACCGCCCCAGCGCCACCCCTTCCCGCACGACCAGTTTCTTGATCCAGCGCAGCGCTTCCCGCGCTTCGGCCTCCGCCGAGCGCGCTTCCAGCAGCATCGGGCGCTCACTCGCTGCTGCTTCTGGCTGCGTTTGTTCAAACAGGAATTTTTCCAGCTGTCCGATCGCCTCCGGTAATCGCGCCCCGTCAGTGATCTCCTCCACCGTTGGAGAAAGATCCTGCTGGATCTTTTTCATGCTCTCCGTAAAGCGCTGGTGCGCCGTGCGCTGGCCGTCAAGACTGCCAGGCAGCGTAATCAGCGTCTCCTGCGCCTGCCCGCTCAACAGTTTCAAAGCCAGGTACTGCGCCGTCGTGAACTGGTCAAAACCATCCACCACCAGCAGCGCGATCCCCCTCGCCGCGTCTCCGTCCCTCTCCAGCAGCGCGACCGCCTGCTGATGCACATCCTCATCATCCGCATACCCCACATCCCGCAGCCGTTCCTGGTATCGCCTGAAAATCACCCCCATCTCCCGCTGCGCGGCTGTCCTCTCTGCCGCGGCCTCCAGCAATCGTTCCGGACTGACCAGCGCCCGCTTCAGTTCCACGATCGCCTCGCGCATCGCCGTCACCAACCCCGGGAAGTGCGCGATCGGTACGAAATGCGTCAGCTCCCCCGCCTCCGCCGCTCCATGGATCGCCTCCCGGATCAAGCGGTTCTGCAACGGCAGCGAGATCGTCGCCTTCATCATCCCACGCTGTGTCAGCAGCTGCTGGTATAAATCCTCGAACCGTCCCACCTGCACCCCCAGCGCCCCGCCCCTCTCCGCCAGTCTGCGCCGAAAAGCCCCCGCCTGCGTGCGGTCCGGCACCACCACCCACACCTGCTTCAGCGGCGGGCCCGACTGCGCTGCCATCACCCGCGCCAAACAGCGTTCCGTCTTCCCCGTCGCCGGCGCCCCTATTAGCAGTGTAGTATTCATGCTACTCCCCATTCTTAGTCATAAGTGTTAGATTATTTTATTTAGATATCACTAAATCATGCATCCATTTTTCGATAGGTTAATACCTCTTTTTCCACCATATTATTTTAGCCTTTGATCAAAGAAATAAATACATAAATCTCTTGAATTTACTGGAATTGCAAGAAAACTTCAACCACCAACAATTATATCGTCGCCAAATTCCTGGCTGATCGCATCACAGACGATCATCGCTGGCAGCAGTGGAATAGGCAGATACCCGTCATTTACAACTACAACCAAACTAAAAGGACCAAAAATAAATCACGTCTTACAAGAAGTTTTTTTGAGAATTAGCTCGCAGGAATCGAATTATTTTATTCTCCCAATCTTACCTATCGTATCGGTGGCTTATTTTTGATGCAGAAAGTCGCGCACAGGAAGACCAGTATCGCCCCGATCACAAAACTGGCGATCACCAATCCCTGCATGACTTCTTCTTTTGATGGCGGTTTTGAATCTCGCCGCGACACGGGCGCAACTGTTGCTGCCGCTTTTGTCTCGGTTGGCTGCGGGGTTGCGCTAGTTGCTTCTGTTGGCATAACGGACACAGAATCCCCATTTAATGTTACAGCTGGCGTGGCCGTTCGTGCTCCCACGATCAGCAGTTCATCGCCTACATACAGGATCGTGTTTTCATCAATACCGTTTAAGACATACAGGTCTTCCAGTTCCATTCCGTACCGTGCCGCGATGTCCCACGCTGTGTCCCCAACCGCTATCGTGTACGTGATCGTTCCTTGCGCGTCTGGTGTGTTCGTGGGGTCAGGGATGTTGTCTTGAAATTCCAGAACCGGATGCATACCAACATCAACAGACCCAATAGGCAGATCAGCCGAGTTGATTTGCGCGCTGGCGGGAGTGGTCAGAAATGCGATGGAAAAGCCCATGATGAAAAGGACGATGAAATACCTTTCTCCTGAAGAGTGGGTATGCATATAATTGTCCCTTTTCTATACACTATTTATAGCAAAAATCACCCCCTTTTTCTAGACCTTTACCGATGCCTGTGAAAAATCAATGAACTACGTAGTTTCACATTCCTGAAAATGAGCAACGGTGTATATGGGTGATTTGAAAATCGCGCATTATAGGTTAATTTGTTCAAGTCTCGTCAAATGATCTTCACGCGTTTCCAACATTGGATAAGCAGTATGCCGTTTATAAACTGTGTCTTATTCTCTATCAAGGAACAAATGGCTCCAGGCTGTGATTCTCTCCCCATCCCTAATAATATAAATGCGGGGTGTGATCCACATACCCGCATCTTCACATGATCAAATCAAATCAGCGTATCCGCGTAATCAAATTCTCCAGTCATGGTGCCTGAGGATCAGTTCAGGCATATCCCATTTCCCCCTCTGCAATGATCCATATATATAAAATATTCACCACAACCATGCGCTAAAAATCAAAATCATCCGGATCAGGCCCCACCCGTTCACCCGCTTCCAGCGCGTCCAACGCCTGCATATCCGCTTCGGATAGCATAAAATCAAAAATATCCGCGTTTTCTTTAATCCGCTCTGCGTGAACGGATTTCGGGATCGTCACCACCCCATGCTGCAGGTCCCAGCGCAAAATGACCTGCGCCGCGGTCTTGCCATATTTCTCAGCGATAGCTGTAATGGTTTCCTCTTGCAGGATTCTCCCACGCATCAGCGGGCTCCACGCCTCCACCCGAATATCCTGCGATGCGCAAAACGCCAGCAGATCCGCCTGCACCAGCAAAGGATGGAATTCGATCTGGTTCACAGCCGGCACGATCTCACAGTCACCCAGCACGTCGTCCAGATGGTGGATCGTGAAATTGCTCACACCGATTGCTTTCGCGCGTCCGCTGGCGTAGATCTCCTCCATCGCCTTCCATGTTTCCTTATAATATCCAGCCACCGGCCAATGCACCAGGTATAAGTCGACATAATCCGTCCCCAATCGTTCCAGGCTTTCATCAAATGCCGCCAGCGTGCGCTGTGCGCGCATGTCGTCATTCCACACCTTCGTCGTCAGAAAGATCTCCTCGCGAGGGACCCCGCTCGCGCGCATTGCTCTGCCCACACCGCGCTCGTTGTTATAAAGCGCCGCCGTGTCGATGCTGCGGTATCCGCTTTGCAGTGCTGCGCGCACCGCTTGCTCCACCTCGTCACCTTCCTCCACCTTGAACACCCCAAACCCGAGCCACGGCATCTCAAGGCCGTTATTCAGTACCGTACAGTCATTAATGCTTTCGATCATCATTCCTCATTTTCGTGGTTAATTATGTTGACTTTGCTTGGAGATTCCTCTCCACACTATATTATCACGCTTAAAAACCAGCATCACCGCGCTGTTCCTGGATGCTTACAGCATACCCGCGGCTTGTTCCTCTAACGCCTTATTTGACCAAAAAAATAAAAAAATACGGATGGCATATAATATAAAATAAAATGGATCTCACCATCCATGTCGCAATAATTTCAGCAAAATAGTAAATATCATGACTGTCACCAGCAAACCAAAACTATCCATCATCACCTGCACCTATAACAGCGAGCTCTTTCTCCCTAAAGCGCTGGCGAGTATTCACAGGCAATCATTCCGCGGCTTCGAGCACATCATCAATGATTCCTATTCCACTGATGCGACCCCGCGCATCATCGATCATTATATCCAGCAGGTCGGCGATGCCTACCCCATAAAACTGATCCAGTCCCCGCCGCAGGGCGTGGCCAACGCGCTCAATGTCGCCACCCGTGAAGCTTCCGGCGAGATCATCCATTATCTCCACTCCGATGATTACTACATCCGCGATGATTCACTCCAAAAAGCGCTCGCGTATTTCGATCAAAACCCGGGCCTGGTCTGGCTCACTGGCAATTTCCTGGTGGATATCAGGGACCGCCTCATCGCCATCCCCCAAACCCATCTGCTCCGCATCAATCCGCAAAAAGCGCTCTCTGTCATGAACATCATTTCCCACGAGAACACCTTTGTCAAAACAAAGGTCATCGCGGATTATGGCGGCTTCGATGAAGCAGAAGATTCGGTTGTCGAATACCGCCTCTGGCTGAAGCTCTTGCAGGATCACAAACCGCTCATCGTGGATGACGAATTCACCGCCTTCATCATCCATAAAGGCAGCACCTCCACCGGCAGCATCCTCAAGTTTTCCCAGGCGATCCTCAGGGCCTTCAGGTCACAGCGCAAAGAGAAAGTATTTCCTCTAATTGGCTATTACGAGGATAAAGATTTCTATAAACGCTACAAGAACATCGTCAGCCGTTTGCAGGAGTTGGAGAAATACCTCGATCTCTGAATGGCCTCAGGCGTATCTTCATTGCTGCATCATAAATCATCGCCAGCACATCCCATCCCGGCCCCGGTCACATAATCCCGTCCAAATTTGGTGTCAGAAATCCCTTTCTTCAATAAAAAAAGCCGCCCCATTTCCAGGGCGGCTCCAATAGCATTTTTTATCTGGGTCCTAATCAAGGAACCACATCTGCCGGATCTGCTCCGGAGTCATCGCCGGCATCTCCAGCGCGTCCCACTGGCCAACCTGCAGCGTATCCAGTTTGCCCAGCCATTCCGCCAGGTTCTCATTCGTGATCACCGGAAAGTCATACCTGAGCGTGTTGCTGTATGCGCCCGTCAGCATCTCCGGGTTGATCTCAGCCCCGTTCAGCACGTAATATGCCACATAAACACCCTCATAAGCCGCGCCGCCGGGCGCGATCGTGCTGATGCCGCGCAATCCAGCATCCTCATCGCTCGCTTCCTTCCATGCGTTCAAGAAATCCTCCCGGTTGGGGCAGATGAACAGCGGCCGCTGATTGCCTGCGCCCGCGTTGTGGATTCCCCAGAATATCGCGTTCGTATCCCCGTTCGACCAGATCGCACCCAGGTTCGGGTTTTCCCGCACCATCTGCGCGATGCTCTCTTCGTTATATCCCGGATTGCCAAAATCTGATGGTAGAAAAGTGGCCTGGATGCCAGGAAATTGTTCCAGATTTGCCTCGATCAATTCCTGATGCAGATCGTTGTTCCCCAAGTTGTAAATCACGATCTCGCCCGCGCCGTCCATCTGCTTGAACATCCATTCAAAGCTGACCTGCACCGAATCCGATTCAACCGACAGGTTGTAAACACCTTCCAGACTGGTTTCTGCGTCCACAATGAATAACGGGATGAATTTCTCTCGCGCTTCCCAAATTTCCGGGAAGGAACCCAGTACATCCCAGCGGTTGGAGACATACACAATCGCGCTCACATTCTGATCGCTGAGCTGTGTAATATTCTCACCACGCACGCATGTCACCTGCAGTTCACCGCAGGCCTTCAGGATCTGTTCTTCTTTGAATGGATTATCACTCCGGATCGCGTAGCCGATCACCATTTCACCGCTGCCCGCTGTCTGCGCTGCCTCTGGCTGCGTTTCCTCCGTGATCGCCCCTGCCTCACCCGGCCCGCAAAAGGCTGGCGCGTCGGCATTCCCGTCCTGTACGTCGTTATCGGTCAGGTTCAGAAAAATATCCGGGAAAATATCGCCCACCAGGTAGATCTCGTCATCTTCGCCACCAATGAACGGCACTTGCGCTGAGATCATTTCCACCCGTTCGCTGTCCACCGTCCAGAATGGTAGGAATTCCTGAATGCTCCCCTTGCCGCCGGCATCCATCACCCCGCTGCCGTCCGCGCTGACAACACAGTTCCCGCATAACCCTTCTGGGTGGGACCAATGAGTAAAAATGCGCCCATCCACCGTCCACTCCAGATCATGGATCTCCCCGCCAGTGGTCACCTGTTTCGGGTCACTGCCGTCTGCGTTCATCACATAGATGAAACTGCCATCCCCGCTGGATTTTTTCCAGGCGATCTGCTGGCCGTCAGGTGAGAATTTGGGGTGTTCATCCCGATCCTCGCTGTTGGTCAGGTTTGTCTCCCCGCTGCCGTCCGTATTGATCACGAAAATGTCGCCATCGTGGCCAAAGGCGATCTGGCTGCCCGCCGGCGACCAGTCCGGCCAGGCGCTGTCAGGCATTGTCGAAAGCTGTTTCACGCCGCTGCCATCTGCCTTCATCACATAGACAAAACGGCCCTCGCCCTGCTCATTTTCACGATCCGAGAGAAATGCGATCGCTTCGCCATCCGGCGACCAGACCGGGTCAAAGTCATTCGCCGGATGGTTGCTCAGATTGGTCTGGTTGCTGCCGTCCGGCTCCATCACAAAAACATCCCGGTTGTTGTCACCCTCGCTGTCATAGACGATCCTGCATGGGATCGGTGCTTTCGGCGTAGGTGTTGGCTCTTGCTCTGTTGCGACAACCGCCTCCTCCGTTGGAGCGGGTTCTTCAGCCGCTGGCTCGCCTGCCGGAGTGCCGCCGCACCCGGCCAGCATCAACGCGCAGCATAAAAACACGACACTGTACTTAAAGATTTTGCTTTTCATTGGATTGATATTCTCCTCTCCTTGCTCACGATATTGAAATTGTTGAATGTTGCAGCCCCCTCATGAGCTGCCTGAATCTGAATTATCGCACGAATGCATAAATTTGTACATTGGTATTATTAAGTTATTTTCATCCAGCCGTGGATCATATTGACGCCGGACCATATTCCCAGATTCCGAATGATGAAGATGTAAAACAGGTTATTTAACGCTCAAATCAGGCATTATACAGATCGTGTTTGTCATTTTTCAATCCGGCCTCTCCTATTGTTAACTTGCTTGCACCACGGTCATTTCCACCCCTGTGCCGCATTTCATTCAAATCGTGTGCTTCCCGCAAGGAAAAACTCGTCAGACATAATTGCTCATTCTGCGTTTTGTCATTGCATGATTCAATCTTTCTGTTTCATTTTTTAGGGGGTCAGATCGTGTATATAAATATTAATATATTTCAGATATTATTTATCCTATTAGAATCCGATAATATCCTCATTGGTCAGTCACACTTATTACTGGCCAAAACAAAAAATCTGTTTCGCGCCGCGGGCGCACTCTATCTGCGAGAGGGATTGATGCCATATAGAGCTGATCTCTAAAACTTAAAGGGAAATAATACGGAGGTCCCATGTATTCAAAAACTATCCCAACCAAACCATTGCTGCCCGGGCTGGCGCTTGCTTTTGCGCTGGCTTTTTTATTGATGGTTAGCCCGGTGTATGCGCAGGACGCCCAGCCCCCTCAAGAACCGGTCTCTGTTCTGCCGGTCGGTGATTCTCCGGCACAAGAGCCGCTTGAAGAACAAGCCACAGAAGATTCTGAGCCGCTGCCAGAACTTCAATCCGCGGAAAGCCCCGCAGATGATCCCTCATCGAATTCCAGCAACACCACTGAATCCCCATCGTTCGAGTTAGTGCTCGAGGTAGTAGCTGAAAACGATCTGGTCCTGGCAGACAGCAACGGCGACGTATTGGATCTGGCAAGTAAACATACTTCAGAAGTGCTTTCCGGGGCCGATCCCTACTGGAAGGTCGGGTCTACGTTATACGCTGTGGTTAAAAACGCGATATTCTGCCCTGCCGAAACAACATTCGGGCTCACCTGCTGGGTGGATGCCAACCCGATCTTTTTCGCGTTGGGCCAGATCAGCACACCAGGCTTTTTCCCCACAGATGGTTTCCTCTACGTGGAAGGAGATACTTATAACGAAAGCATCACCATCACTGGCGGCGCTTTGGCAACCCTCAAAGGTATCATCGGCGTTGACGGATCGTCTGCAACTATCTTGAACGGCAATGTCAATATCAGCAACACAATTGCCGGCTTCACCTTACAGGGTTTTACCATCAACGGTCGGCTGTTGATGAATAATAATACCGGCACGCTCAACCTGACTGACCTGGATATCAATTACACCGCAGCTGCGTTATCACCCATCAGCGTCGCCAATCACAATGGCGCGATAAATGTCAAACAGGTGAAATCCAGCGGCAACCGTGGCAGTAATTCCTTTAACAATGCGATTGGAACGGGAAATATCACCATCACCAACAGCGCCTTTGACCATAACAATCCGGCATCAGCCGGCCTCTACGCGCAAGGCATTTACATCAACACCAACGGCAGCGTAACAATCGATGGCGTTTCAGCCAGCAACAATAATGGCAATGGATTGTTCATTCTGCAGGGCGCTAACCTGGTAATTAAGAACAGCGTTTTCAACAATAACTATGGCACACCAGATAACAGCGGAGCCGGTTTTGGCATCACCGCGGCGATGGATGGCAACATCACGATCAACCAGACCATCGCCAATGGTAACGAGCGGTCCGGATTCAATCTTACTTCCGCCAAAGCCATCACCCTGTCTGACATAACCGCGAATGGCAACAGCATGTTCGGCGCATTGATCAACGCCGTCCCGGGATCAGGCGCGGTCAAAGTGTCTTACTCAGAGTTTAATGGTAATGCGAATACAGGGTTGGATATTGATGCCAAAGGCGCAGTCACGCTCACATCCATCAAAGCTCTAAACAACACCTTACACGGTGTGTTTGTTGATAATTGCCTATGGAATGGGACAATCTGCGCAGGAACCGGCAGTGTGACCATTACCAGCCTCAAAGCCAAAGGTGATCTGTTCGCAAACCAGTTCAATAACAATGGGTCATCAGGCATTGAAGTTATTTCCAGAAATAACATCCTGCTCGAAAATTTTACAGCCAATAATAATACCGGGTCTAGTGGTGTGGTTTTAAATAATGCTAACGGGTCCGGAAATGTGACGATCAAAACCACTCTGACGGACTGGTTAAATCAGGCTAATGCAAATAATGCCTCAGGCATTGCCATCACCTCCAAAGGAAGTGTCATGATTGATAAAGTCCTTTCACGGTTAAATGGTGGTCATGGGATGAATGTACAGAATCATAACGCTGGCACTTTGAAAGCGGTAACCGTGTCAAACTCCGTGATCGATAATAATGGATCAAACGGGATATTCATTAACAGCCGCGGGTTGATTACATTGATCAATGTAGATATCCGTGACCATGCTTCACCGGGCGCTTTTGGCGCGTATTTGGTCAACAATACCAACAACGGGTCTGGCGGAGTGACCGTTAAGGCATCCAGCGGAAAGTCAAATTATTTCAATAACAACAATATTGACGGTCTCAATATTCAGACCAACGGAATAGTCTCGATCGCTGACGCCCAATTTGTAAACAATGGAAATATAGGGTTGAAAATCACCAGCGAACCTGCCAGCGGAATGCCTTCAGTCAGTCTGCTGCGTGTCACCGCGGATAATAATTCGAATGGTGAAGGCGTCCAGATCTTCGCACGAGGCCCGGTTCTCCTTTCGGCTGTAACTTCAATTAACCATGGCAATGCAACCGGCGCCTATATCACCAACCAGGGGTCCAGTGGAACGCCAGGCATAACTGTTAGGGATAGCATCTTCAACAATAATGCCAATGGCTTGTATGTTTATTCGAAAGGTGCGATTCTCATCTCCACCATCGAGGCTAGTTACAATCAGAACAGTGGCCTTTACGTGGATAACACCGCCTGGGATGGGTTGGCATACACGGGAGTCGGCAGCATTACCTTAACCTCGGTCAAAGGCAAGGAAAACATCTTCCTTTGGAATTCCAATACAGGTGTAATTCTTTACTCAAAAAATAATATTTCAATCACCAATATGCGGTCGGAATACAATGGGGACGAAGGCATCAGCATTTCAAACAACTTCCCAGACGCAAAAGGCTCTGTGACCATCAAGGCCCTGGCTGGACAAAGCAATAACCTCAATTTCAATGGCCAGGATGGATCAGGGCACGGGATCATTGTCTATTCCTACGGGGCGATCAATGCCGGTAATTTGATCGCCGAATACAATAATAATTACGGTGGATATTTCGATAATTCTGGCGCGGCATCTCCAAAAAGCATCCTGATCTCGGATAGTGTATTCAGTAATAACCAGAACAATGGCATATCCGCTTACTCTTTAGGGCTGATCACCCTAAAAGGGGTGACTGCATCCGATAATACAAAATACAATTGGCCGATCACAAACATTCAAACAGCCAACGACTTTTTGTCCAGCAATCACAAACAGGATGTCTGGTCATTCAACGGCACAAGCGGAGGTACAGCCAACATCATCCTGCAAAGCAGTTTCTTTGACGCGTTCCTCGAACTTCGCGATGAGAATTGGGGCTTGATTGCCAGCGATGATAATTCATTCGGTGGCACCGACGCGCTGATCAATATCCTTAATCTGCCCTATACTGGTGAATATTTTATTGTAGCTACTTCCGCCTCTCTTGGCGAGAGCGGTAAATACAGGTTGTCTCTCAACGACCCTGCCCAGTCAACAAATATCTATTATTACATTCAGGGCGCTATTCTATCCAACGCATCCGGGGAAGCGGGCATCGCCATTCTTCCTTCATCCGCCGGTTTCGGTGGCAGGTTCGAGCAGAATAACGATTATGGCGTGGCTTTGAGTACCAGAGGAACAATCACGCTGAATAGAGTTTTCTCTAATTTCAACGGAAGCAGCGGCGTTACAGCTGATAATAGCTCCGGCACCAATAAAAGCGTGGCTCTCACAAGCTCCAGTTTCAACCAAAACGGAAACGTTGGTCTAAATCTCTATACTTCCGGTAATTTCAGTTGGAACGGTGGCGGCGCAAGCGAGAATGATTATTACGGTCTATACATGAACGGTGTTGCATCAACCACCACCAATACCGCCACACTGACTAATGTGAATTTCAATGATAACGGAAGCACCGGGCTTCAGATCCTGGTGTACGGTAATATTTTCCTCAATTCAGTCAATGCCAGTGGTAATGATTTCATTGGTGGTTATATCGACAACTGTCTCTGGAACGGTAGCAGTTGCCCGGGTTCAGGGTCGATCACCATCAACAGTGCCATTGCCAATCAATTCAATGCTAACACCTATCGCGGAATCACCTTGTCAACGCGAGGAAGTATTAAGATAACCAATATAAGCGCTAATGGGAACGGTGACATGGGTATTAATATCTCCGCCTTCAACGGCACCGGCGCTGTAGTCGTGCAGAATCCGTCAGCAAGGTTTGCGAACACAATCAATAACAACGGAGGATATGGTATTTTCATAGAATCTGCCGGCGCAATTACCATCAATAAAGTCAACCTGGACGCCAACACACTTTCGAATTTGCGGTTGTCCAATATATCCGCGGCGGCACCCGTTGGCATCACACTCACAAGCGTCAAAACAACCAATTCTGTCAATGAAAATGGTATGTTTGTGCTGTCAGCCGGCGCAATCACCATAAGATCTACGACCGCGTTGGATAACTTCTATCGCGGCGCCTACCTTGAAAGCTATGGGGATCAGCACGTGCAAGTAAACACCAGCGTTTTCAACAGGAATGGCTACATTGGCCTCGAGGTGAATGCGATCGGGAATGTCACACTCAATGGCATTGCTGCCAATGAGAACGACGACGTCGGAATCCGTATCAATAACACCGCCGGCAGTGGTAAGGTAGAGTTGCTAGGCACGTTAGGAGAAAACTTCATCAATGGCAACGCGCTGGTCGGCCTGCACATCACTACCAACGGAGATATCACCTTATCAAAGGTAACAGCAGTGGATAACACCCTGATGGGCATCAACGCCATCAGCTCCGGCACAGCCGGTTTCGTCAGGGTCGATACCCTCAAAACGATAAGCAATGGCCAAACCGGCATCAGCATTCAAACCAACGGAAAGGTGACCATCAATAAACTGATCAGCTTTTACAATGGGACTTTAAACAATACGGATGGTCTCTATGTAAACACCACCAGCATGGACGGCGTCATCATTTCCAACAGCTACTTTATTGGTAACGAAGGCAGCGGCGTTGAAGCCAATGTGATCGATCCCGTGACGATGGTCACGATCATCAATACCACCTATCTGGGCAACGACTCAGACAACAGCGGTGATCCTGATCTGAATATTTACTAAAACAACCATACCAATCTATCGAGACACGGCACATGCCGTGTCTCTTTTCTTACACAATAAAAAAAATGGTACACAATTAAATTCTTAACAATTCTTCCATGGCTCTTTCGCTTTTTACAAGCCGGCGTTCTTCGTTTAATAGGGGCTCTTGTCCTCCCATGAAACAATCACTGTCTTTTCGCAAACAATCCCAACTTAGCTGACTTCTTTAAAATATCTCTTTCAGGGAAGAAATCCAGATCAGGATTGGCGCGTTAGGCGATCAGGCCGGCATCCTCGGTTCAGCGCATTGGGCAAGCTTGATCGAGAACCATCCTGGATGCATCTAAGCAATAATCGCATTTTGGTAAAGGTTCTCAAATATTGCAGAAAAAGAGTGATCGCAAACCCCATGTTAAACTACCGGATGCGTGCGTCGGGTTAAACAAAAAGAGCGGGCAGCGGGACTCGAACCCGCGAATATCAGCTTGGAAGGCTGATGCCTTACCACTTGGCGATGCCCGCGTGTTCCATATTCTACCATCATCATCCAGCTTGTGAAAAGTTTCTCCTTATTACATAATCCCGTCAACCGCTCGGCTAATCGTGTGTCATCATCAAATTAAGTTTATAATCTTAGCCATCAAGCAAAGGTATATCCGCATGCATGATCGCGCCCCGTCTGACAATCTTACACGCTTGCCGATAGATCCACTCGCGAGAAAGCTCGCTGGTTCTCTTTTGCTCCTTTTCCTCCTAACCAGTTCCGCGGCGTGCTTCCCGCTCTCACAGCCAGCCCCCACCCCCGATATGGGCGCCATGGCAACCCAGCTCTGGATTGAGATTTCTGTCAGCAACACACTCGAAGCGAGCCAGGCAACCGCGACACCCCTGCCCACCGAAACGCCGCTTCCAACCCCCGTGCCCCTCTGGGCCTCCACCCCCCTCGCGCCGCCCGCAGGCGCGGCCATTCCCTCATCCGCCAGCAATCCCGTCAGCGGTGTGGAAATCGTCTATGTCCCCGCCGGCGAATTCCTCATGGGTTCCGCCGAATCGGATTCCAACCGCGAGCCCGGGTCAGAAGAGCCGCAGCACACCGTCTTTCTGGGCCCCTACTGGATCACCAGAACACAGGTCACCAATGCCATGTTCGCTGCCTGCGTCTCCACCGGCGTATGCACCTACAGCGTCGGGCATGACCGCAACCCCAATTACCTCAATCCCCTCTTCGCCGAGCATCCCGTCGTCTATATCTCATGGCATATGGCCCAGACCTACTGCGAATGGACCGGCGGCCGCCTCCCTACCGAAGCCGAATGGGAAAAAGCCGCCCGCGGCCCCGATGGGCAGCGCTTCCCCTGGGGCGAAGATATGGCCCGCATCAAATTCGTCAACGCCAATAATGAGATCGGCAACACCACCGCCGTCGGCACCTTTCCCTACGGAATCAGCTACTATGGCGCGCTCGATATGGGTGGCAATGTGCGCGAATGGGTCGCCGATTGGTACGATCCGGATTACTTCAATCATTCCCCCGCCGCCAACCCGCTCGGTCCCGAAACTGGCGAAAAGAAGGTCCTCAAAGGCGCTTCCTATCGCGATCCCTGGCGCTATTCCCGCGCCGCCAACCGCCTCGCCCACGAACCAGCTTCCCCCGGTGACGTGCGTGGTTTTCGCTGCGTCTATCCCTGATCCTCCCTCCAAAAAAAGACAAAGACCGCGCCATTTCGGCACGGTCTCTGCGCTCACAAACGTCTGTCGCTTCTCACCCCGCGGTATTCCTCTTTTACAAAGAAATTTCCCTGGCAACCTTATTTATAACGGGCTGAGAAATCGTGCGTTGTCTTAAGTGTATTTTTCTCTGACCTCTGAGCTGACATAATCCAGGATCATCACCGTGATTGCGATAAACCACACTGCCATCCCCGCAGAGCGGTAATCCAGCAGCCGGATCCATTGCTGCAGCAGGAAGCCGATCCCGCCGCCGCCCACAAAACCGATCACTGTTGACATGCGGATATTGATATCCCACCGGTAAACTGTGAATGACACGAACGGTGGAATGATCTGCGGGATCACCGCGAAAGCGATCGTCTGGATCCAGTTCGCGCCAGTCGCATGAACGGCTTCGATCGGCCCCGGATCTATATTCTCGATCGCCTCGGAATACAGCTTCGCCAGTGCGGCCATCGAGTGCACCGTCAGCGCGATGATGCCGGCAAATGGTCCCAAACCAACCACAATCACCGCGATGATCGCCCAGATCAGTGGTTCAATTGACCGGATCACATTCATCAACGTCCGCACAATATAATAAATGCCAAGTGTGATCGCGTTTTCTCCCATCAGATTTTTTGCGGCCAGAAAACTGAATGGGATCGCCAGCAGGATCCCAAAAAACGTCGCCATCATCCCAATGAAGATTGTCTCGATCATCTTCTCAACCGCCAGTTTCAGTTCCGAGCTGATCTCCCCTTTCCCGACCGAAGCTAACTGCCGCGCCTGTACCTGCCAGATCTTAGGGCCCTCTCCCGCGACCGGTGGGATCAGGCGGTATGGCATAATGACATCGATCTCAAAACTTCCGTCTGCCTCCGGGAAGAACGTCACATAATCACCTTCCATACGCTGGCGGAATTCATTATTGATCGGGTCACGCCACCAGATATCCACCTCAGCAGAAGGATCAAACCCTTTCCCGGTCAGCGTCAAATTCGACCCCGGTGAACCATCCACCTCGGAAGGGCTTCCGCAGGTCGGCGTTACGGAAAGGATCGGTCCATCCTGAGCGCTGAGTTGGCTTTCAAATGGTGTGTCAGTGCAAGGAGATTGCACTTCAGCTTTAATGACCAGAAATTCTTTCGGATACACCACCGCTTTTTCCCACGGCCATAACACCCGCGAGAAAGTCGGCACTGCCTGGTCAATCCTGGAAAAGAATGTCAGCGGTTCGATCCCCCCTATTTGCCAGCCCAGAATAAAAAAGATCACGAGCGCGAAAAATAAGATCCCTGCTCCGGATGGCTTTTTTCCGTCAAACCGCTTTTTGGAGATCAGAAATGCGTCAATGATGATCCATATATAAAATAGGATCAGTAAAACAGTGATGATCTTCAGGATCGGTTCAAATTGGAACGCTTTGCTGATTTTCTCCGCCAGGTCTTTATAACGCCGCCCGGCTTGAAAAATCCGCCACACCAGCAACCCCCCAATTGTCAGGAAACTGAATAAAAGCAGCAAACCCTTTCTCACTTCACGCGCTAAAGCCTGCCCAAAACCGGGGATTATCGCTGAAAAAATTGCTGCCAGTGCTGGCTGGACATGCGGTTTTTTTATTTCACTTTGTTTCATGTTCTTTTTCTTCATGATAATTTCCTGTTAAAGATTGATCCCTTCCAGGCTGGTGCCAATACGAATAGCTTCTTCGCCATAAATTTCTTTGAACTCTTCATCTGACATCTTCCGAATTTCAGCGCGCGTACCCTGGTAAACCAAACGCCCGTCCCGCAGCCCGATCACGCTTTTTGAATATCGCTGCACCAGGTCCAAATAATGCAGGCTGCAGATGATTGTGATATTGTCTTCCTGATTCAATCTCTCCAGGTTGGAAAGGATCGAATGCGCCAGCACCGGGTCCAGGCTGGCCACCGGTTCATCTGCCAGGATCATTTCCGGTTCCTGCATCAAGGCGCGCGCAATACCCACGCGCTGTTGCTGGCCGCCGCTCAATTCATCCGCGCGTTTTCTTGCCTGGCTGGTAATGCCCAGTCTTTCCATCACATCACCTGCCATTTTCCTGTCACTGCTGGAAAATCCGCCAAAAACGCTCGAAAATGAGGACGTATATCCCAATCTGCCTGAGAGCACATTTTTCATCACCGTTGATCTTTTGACCAGATTAAAATTCTGGAAGATCATGCCGATCTTCCGGCGGATTTTTCTCAGGTCTTCCCCTTTCATCGCTGTGATATTGACTCCATTCCACAGGATCTCCCCATCAGTGGGTTTGACCAGGCGGTTTATACAGCGTAGCAGGGTCGATTTTCCCGCGCCGCTCAAACCGATCACAACCAGGAAATCACCATCAGGCACTGTGAAACTGACATTATTCAGGGCGACAGTGCCGTCATCATAAATCTTCGTCAGGTTTTTAACTTCCAGCATCAACCATCTCCATCATCAATTGTTTGATATATAAAAAAATAATGATTATTTCAAAAAAAGGGAAAGAATGATCACATCCTTTCCCTTTTGGTCTAAGTCAATCTTTTTTATTTTGCCAGATCTTCAGCGGAAATACCGGCGGCGTCAAGAACTTGGCGGAAGGCATCATAGAAATCGTCTCCGCGCTCTTCAAGTCCGGTCCACTGGTATGCTTCTTCCATCGCAGCAGCGCCTTCCTCGGTGTCAAACAGGCCCATGAACGCCTCGATCAGCTTCGCCCTTACTTCAGCGGGGAAGTCGGGGTGGAACTGAATGCCGTCATTGGGAATATCAGGCATCAGTGCGATCACCACGGTGTCGTCCATAATACCGGGGTTGTTTTCTTCTTCACGCGTGCGCGCATCCACGTATGTCGTGGCAAAATCGCAGTCACCCGTGAACACACCAACCGCGGCCGCTTCGTGCGAACCGGTATCAATGATCTCTCCCAGGTCTGTTTCCGGATCGACCCCAACACCCTTCAGCATCATGCCGGGGATGATCGCGCCGCTTGTGCTGGTCGCGCTTGCGCGGCACCAGCTCTTGCCAGCCAGGTCTTCCAGCGTCGTGATCCCGCTGTCAGTACGGACAACAAATTGCCCGTTATAAAAAGCGGTGCCGAATCGGGTCGAAACAAGGGCTGTCTCGGCGCATCCCTTTTCTGCTGCCAGGATGTACGAGAAGGTTGCCAGCGCACCCATTTGGGCCTGAGGCGGCTCAGCGCACATCGCCTCGATCGCGGCGGAATAGCTCGTGGCAACAAATGGCTCGATCACAAGCCCGGTGGATTCATAAATAAAATCTGCCACCTGCTCGAAACCTGCCAAAACCCGCTCAGTCTCGCCTGAAGGAACCGCCACAAAGATGATCGGATTTTCTTCCGAGCCAATATCATCCCAGGGGCTTTCCTCAACTACCACTTCTTCCACAACCTCTTCTACAACTTCTTCGGCTGGTTCGCTAACTGCGGGTTGTTCCGCGGCTGGCGCGCAAGCTGTGATGGCAAGTACCAGCACTAAGCTGGCTGCCAGAAACGATATAATGGTGCTTCTTTTCATTCCGGTTCTCCTTTTCTTTCTATATAAACTAATCGATATTAATAATATAGCTTAAGATTTTTAAAATTCAAGCCAAAATCCGCTTAATTACACATTTTCTCCAATTTTTAAGATTAAGATCTCACCCCAAATTGTGCTGCCTGAAAAATTCAAGTTGATTTCGATCAATGAACATGGCCCCCACATCCCATCCCCATTCATTTACACCACATTTTTGTCCGTATCAAATCACGATCCACCCATCGCGCAGGTCCTGGTGCAAGTCTTTCAGCGTCTTCCCCAACATACCTCTAACCTGTCATTGCGAAAGATGTGAAACACCCTGGCGCACCATCCGGGCTTCAAGCTCCTTGCTCTCCCCACTGTATTATCAAATACTTCTTATCAAAATACTCTCACCCATCTTTCACCCCAGCCCCATCCCCCTTTTCTCACCCTCGATCATCGCAAAACTGTCGCATTCTGTCGCATTCTGTCGCATTCTGTCCGGTCTTTCACCCATCTTTCCCCACCTGGCCAACGCTTGGGGGGCAGCGTTTGCGGATCCCTCCGGACCTTTCATCATCTTCCCACACCCTTGCGGGTATTTGCATGACCGCTGTCCCTCAATCCAAATTGTACTGGATAAGCTGCCACGCAACCATATCAGAAACCTCTCAGTCCATGATCTTGTTCCCCGCATCCCGCGCCGCAAATCACTTCCCCAAATCCCCCATCCTTCTGTATAATCAGCGAATATCACTATGCTCACCAAACTCAGTGCCAACCGCACCACAATCGTGGATTACCTCTACATCATCCTCGGCGCCCTCGTCCAGGCCGTCGCCATGCGCCTCTTCCTCATCCCCGGTCTCATGGTCAGCGGCGGCATCTCCGGCGCGGCCCAGATCATCCAATTCTTCACCGGCTGGCCCATCGGCGTCATGGTCATCCTCGGCAACCTGCCCCTCTTTATCCTCGGTTGGCGCTATCTCGGCGGCACCCGCTTCGCCCTCCGCACCACTGCCTCCGTCATCCTCTTCTCCCTCTTCACAGACACCCTCATCTACGTCCTCCCGCATGAAGGCATCACCGGCGATATCGTCCTGCAGGCGCTTTATGGCGGGGTGCTCCTCGGCGCCGGTTTGGGTCTCGTCTACCTCGGTCGCGGCACCAGCGGCGGGTCCGATATCCTCGGCCGCATCCTCAGCCACCACAAAGGCGTCTCCATCTCTCAGGCCTACCTCATCACCGATGGCCTGGTAGTCCTCGCCTCCGGCATCGCCTTCGGCTGGGAGCGCGCCCTCTACGGCCTCATTGTCATCTACGTCAGCGGCCTCACCGCCGAGCTCGTCTCCGAAGGCAACAACATCCTCCGCACCGCCTTCATCGTCACCAGCCAGCCCGATGAGGTATCCAGCCGCATCTGCACCATCCTCGAGCGCGGCGTCACCATCCTGCCCGGCACAGGTGCCTACACAGACCAGGCCCGTCCGGTACTCTACTGTGTCCTCACCCGCGCCGAGATCAACATCCTTAAAAGCATCGTGCACGAAGCCGACCCGGCCGCCTTTATGGTCATCGGCCAGGCCAATGAAGCCCTCGGTGAAGGTTTCAAACCCCTTAAAAGAGACTAACTAAGATTGGAATACAGCATCACACCTGCAGCCAGCGCCAGTTGCCCCAGGTGGTAAGCGATGCGCACCATCAGGCGCGCGTTCCGCGTCGGCATCACAAAACGGTCATACGCCAGCCACAGATCCGAGAAATAGAACAGCAGCGCCCCGCACGCCGCCAGGATAGCGGCATCCCCGCGCCATCCCGGCCGGAAGTTCGTCCAAACCGCGAACAGGAACATCAGGCTGATTGCAATGGCATACAGGGCGATCGGTACAGGCATCTTACGATGGCGCGGGTTCTTCCGCGCTGCCCCCGCCAGCCGCCAAATCACCACCCCGGCCCACACCCCGGTCAGCCCGGCCAGCACCCAGAACAGGAGTGGCAGACTGCCCACGCCAATCACAAATCCCGCCAGATAGCACAGATGCGCGCACAGGAAAGCGATCAATCCATGCATGAAATACTTCGGTGGCAGCAGCAGGAACGCGTCCCCTGCCAGCGAAAAGAACAACCCCAGCATCAAGCAGAACGTCACCCATCCCGGTTGTGCGCCAGACCAGAACCACACCATCAGCAAAACCAGCGTTAGCGGTTTGGTCACATAGTTGATCCTCGGCCGCGCGAACCACAACGCCGCCCAATCAGCAACCATGCACACCAGCGCAAATACCAGCCACAGGCTGACCATTTACTGCTTATCCGGGTTGTAGCCCATCTGTTGCAGGAAAACTGGATCACTGCGCCAGTTCTTCTTTACCTTTACTCGCAGGTCCAGATACACCTTGCGCCCTGACATCTCCTCGATCGCCTTCCGTGCCATCGTCCCGATCTGCTTGATCATGCTCCCGCCCTTTCCTACCACGATCCCCTTCTGCGATTCGCGCTCAACAAAGATCGTGGCGGTCACCAGCGCGCCAATCTCTTCCCGCTCCTCATACCCGTCAATCCGCACTGCCACAGCGTGTGGCACTTCATCATGCAGGTGCGCCAGGGCAGCTTCGCGGATCAGGTCCGCCGCGATATCGCGCTCATAGATGTCCGTCACCTGTTCTTCCGGGTAAAATGGCATCCCGATCGGCAGCGCTTTAGTGATCGTCTCCTTCAGCGCGTCAAAACCGGCTCCCTGCAGCGCGCTGATCATCACCTGCTGGGCCTGCGGCACCATCTTCTGGAATTTCGTCCGCATCTTGTCCAGCATCTCCGGTGAATCAATCAGGTCAATCTTGTTCAGCGCCTGGATCACATTCGCCCGCTCCCGCAGCAGCTCGCCGATATGGCGGTCTTCGTCATGCGGTCTGTCCGTCCCGTCCACCACCCACAGAATCACATCCGCGTCATCCAGCGCGGCCTGCGCTTCCGTATTCATCGCCTGTCCCAGCGCGTGCACCGGATCATGGATACCGGGTGTATCCACAAATATGATCTGCGTGTCATTCTCAGTCAATATCCCCAGCTGATTCAAGCGCGTTGTCTGCGGCTTTTCCGATACCGCCGCGATCTTCTGCTGCAATATCGCGTTGATCAGCGTCGACTTTCCCACATTCGGCCGCCCCACCACCGCCACAAAACCGGACCTGTAACTCTGATAGTTATCCGTCATCTCACCTCTCATTTTTCATCGAATCGCACCCGCAAATCCCGGACATTGATTCCCTCATGCTGCAGCAATTTTGCCTTACCATGGATCCCTTCCCGTGCAGAGAAGCCATGCATCCGCCCATCATGCGCCACCACCCGGTGGCAGGGAATGATGACTCCGATCGGATTTCGCGCCAGCGCACCCCCCACAGCCCTTGCGCTTCCGGCTTTCCCGATCCTCATCGCCACTTCGCCATAGGTCTCCACCTGCCCGTACGGAATCCGCGCAACATGCTCCAGCACCAGCCGCTGAAATCCGCTCAACCCGTCCAGGCACACAGGAACACTGAAATTGCGCAGCTCCCCGCTGAAATACGCGATCAATTCCGCCTCGGCCTGGTCCGCGATCTTCGCAGCGTCCATCTTCCCCGGTTGATACGGATCCAGCGCCAAATCTCCCGCCGCATGCGTTGCCAGCCATATCACCCCTGCATCGGTGGCTGCCACCACAACCCGCCCGACCATCGTGTCGGCAACAGTCCGCACAGCAAGCATTGTGTCGCTCAAACTTTCTGCAGCAATACCCATCTATTTCCTTTCTGCTATATGCTTATTATATAGAAAAAGCGTTCCAAATCGTAGGTTAAGCGTAGGTTTAGCGTCATGTTATATCTGCGCATATCCGGTATATTACTCACAAGGGCGACTTCTCTTCTTCTCCTCCTTATGAGAGAGCCGGAATCGGCGTTTCCGGCTCTCATTAGTTTAACCGCATGATTGCGCCGTGTGATAAACTTTTCTTGATACCCACTAATCCTTGCTGGAGGGCACAATGGCAGACAATCAGGAAACCTACCCTATTGAAATCGGCGGCGTCAAACGCGACCTGCGCCTGTTTGAGATCAAACCAGGCCTCAAGATCGCCATCATCAATATCCTCGGAGACACGAAGTTGGTCACCGCTTGCGCAGAAGAGCTGAGCAAGAAGCTTGCGCAGAAGGATTATGATGTACTCGTCACTGCTGAGTCCAAATCCATCCCTCTCGTTCATGCGCTCTCTGTTGTCACCAAAAAGCCCTATGTCGTCCTTCGCAAAGATTACAAGGTCTACATGGGCGATGCCATCCAGGCCGAAACGCTCTCCATTACCACCGGTAAACCGCAAACCCTCATCCTTGATGAAAAGGATATCCCTTTGATCAAAGGCAAGAAAGCGGCATTAGTGGATGATGTCATCAGCACCGGTTCCACCCTCGAAGGTATGCGCACCATCATCGAAAAAGCAGGCGCGCAAATCGCGCTGGAAGCGGCCATTTTCACCGAAGGGGATCAGGATCAATGGTCCCACGTCGTCTCGCTAGGCCATCTGCCCGTATTCACCGATTAGCGCTAAACCCTTCTGCGGCGCTTTCCGCGGATTTTCCATTAAACGGGTTTAACATACACTCCGCGTGATGGCTTGCAAATACAGACCTTGGCTTGCGTACCGGTTTGTTTCTCATACCTCTCGTTAAGCGCCACGGCAAATTCATCCGCTTTTTCACTTTCCACCAGGTTAACGGTACACCCGCCAAATCCCGCACCCGTTAGACGCGCGCCATAACATCCGGGTAACTCCTGCGCGATCTCCACCAGCGCATCCAGCGCCGGAATGCTGACCGCGAACAGGTCCCGCAGAGATGCATGCCCATCCAACATCAGCTTTCCAAATCCCGCAGCGTCATCCGCGAACAGCATCTGGCAGCCAAGCCTGACGCGTTCGATCTCCTCCACCACATGCCGCATGCGCATAAAGACGATCTCTGGCATATGCTTTTCCAGCATAGCCAGGTCTTCAACAGCGATATCGCGCAGTGACCCTGCTTCCGGGAGCACAGCACGCGCGTGTTCAAGCGCAGTCCGGCATTCCTCTCTGCGCTGGTTATAAGCAGAATCTGCCAGCTCTCTTTCCACTGCCGAATCCGCGATCACGATCGATGTCTTCAGCGGGAGCGGAATCGGCTGCCAGGCCAGGTTGCGTGTGTCAAAATACAACGCATGTCTCGCCACGCCATGCGCGCAGGCAAACTGGTCCATCAGGCCGCAATGCACACCGACGTAATCATTCTCTGCCCGCTGGCACAATTTCGCCAACCGCATGCGCTCGATCTTCCAATCGCCCATCTGCTGCCAGGCCGCTGCAAATGCAAGTTCCACCGCAGCCGAGCTGCTCAACCCTGCCCCGATGGGCACATTCGATTGGATCACCGCCTCCATGCCATTTGGCGAGAACCCCTCCGCGATCAGTGACCAGGCTACACCGGCTGGATACAACGCCCATTTCGGCAGCGGTTGTCCATCCATATCCTGCCTGGATTCCACTGCGTTGATCTGAAAGGACGCGCTAGCTTCCAGGTCCAACGAGCGCATCCGCACCACACCATCTGTGCGCGGCACAAAAGCAACCCGCACATAACGATCGATCGCGGCCGGCAGCACCAAACCGTCGTTATAATCCACATGCTCACCCAACAAGTTCACCCGCCCGGGCGAAATCACGACCCACTCTGCATCAGGTAATGTACCGATCAAAGAATCATTCATGATCATTCCCAAACTTTCTCACCAGCTCTTCCTTCTTAATATGGTTTAACTTCTTAATCTCCCCTTCGCGTTGCATTGCAACGGATTGATCCGCGCACACCTCATAATACGCCAATTCAATTGGTAAGTGAGAGCGTGTATAACGGCTCCCTTTTCCTGCTTTATGCGCCTCGATCCTTTTCTCGAGGTCCAGGGTCCATCCGCAATAATAGCTTCCATCAGCGCACTTTAGAAGATAACAGTAAGCGGGCATTTTAAGAACCCGCGCGAAGTAAAAATGATTTCACCCCAGCAACAAGCCCGCCAGCCCGTTAATCATCGGGGTCAGAATGATACTGATCACATTAAATCCGACCAGAGGTCCCAGCACAAATAGGCCGATCAGGATATACGGGCCATACGGTTTGATCCGTTCCCATCCAGACTCTAGCGCTGGCGGGATCAGGTAATCCAGGATCTCTTCCCCATCCAATGGTGGTAGTGGGATCAGGTTGAACAGCATCAGCCCCAGGTTGGTAAACACGAAATACAGCAAAAACTGGTACGGGGTCGGGAAAAATGGCACTCTCGCTGCTGTTGGGACCACCAGCCCCAGCCGAAGCGGAACTGCGCCCAGCACCGCCAGCGCAAAATTGGATAATGGGCCTGAAAGCGCAACCAACATCAGCGCTGCAGGGGAATGTTCGCGCAGGCGACGTGGATTGATTGGCACCGGCTTTGCCCAGCCAAAACCAACCGTGATCAGCATTAAACTGCCCAGAAAATCCAGATGTGCCAGCGGGTTTAGTGTCAGGCGCCCATAAAGGCTGGGTGTATCGTCGCCAAAACGGTCCGCGGTCCATGCGTGCGCAAACTCATGGAAGGTAAAGGCGATCAATAATGTGATGATGCCGGAAATGAAATAAGGGGGTGAGTTGTTGATCATAGGTTAAATATAATCGTAAAATGGTCTATTTTCAACATGCGATATAATCCAGGCATGCTTCCCGACCTCGAATTGAATGATATTCTCAGGTTGAAGAAACCGCACCCATGCGGCGGATATGAATGGAAGGTTATCAGGCTTGGGGCAGATATCGGCTTGGAATGCATCACTTGCCAGCGCCGGGTGCTGCTTACACGCCGCGAATTAAGTAACCGGTTAAAAAGGAATCTAACAAAGGAAATCAATGATCGAGAAGGGTGACAAAAAGAAACGCATCGTTATTCTATTCTCAGATACAGGCGGCGGACATCGTAGCGCTGCAGAAGCGATCATTGAGAGCCTTGAGCTGGAATATCCAGATCGATTTGAGTATGACATGGTTGATTTTTTCAAAGAATACTCCCCTCCGCCTTTCAACTACGCTGGCCCGATGTATCCGCGCATGTCACGCATCGAATCACTATGGGAACTCACCTTCAAATTCAGCGATGACCCGGACTTCATGCGTGTCACCTACGCCAGTTTTTGGCCTTACATTCGGCTGGGGATGTATAAACTCCTGCGTGAACACCCCGGCGATTTATATGTGTCGGTCCATCCGCTTATCAATATCCCCTTCCTGCGCGCTATGCGCAGGCGCGATAACACAACACCTTATATGATCGTAGTCACCGACCTGGTTTCATCCCACACTGCCTGGTTCGCGAAAGAGGCAGATCTCATCGTCATCCCCACAGAACAGGCTCGCAAACACGCCGAACGGGCTGGAGTGGAGGATAGTAAACTCCGTTTAATCGGGTTGCCTGTCGCAGACCGATTCTGCCAGCCTGTTGGAGACAAAAATGAGCTGCGGCAGAAACTTGGCTGGCCGTTGGATAAACCCATCATCCTCCTGGTTGGCGGCGGAGAAGGTATGGGGCCTTTAAACAATATCGCTGAGACGATCAACAAAGCAAAATTCAACGCTGGGATGGTGGTCGTCACTGGCCGCAACACTTCCCTTCAGGAAAAGCTGAGGGCTATTAAATGGAATATGCCAGTTGAGATTTATGGATTTGTGACTGAAATGCCCGATTTCATGCGCGCGGCTGATATTCTCCTCACTAAAGCTGGTCCGGGCACGATCTGCGAAGGTCTGATAGCCAATCTTCCCATCATCCTCTATCATCACCTGCCCGGACAAGAAGAAGGCAACGTCACCTACGTCACCGATGAGGGAGCTGGAGTATGGGCGCCGGAGATAGATGATATCATCAGCACACTGCGCGAATGGATCGACCACCCCAAATCGCGGTCACAGGCAGCGGAAAACGCGAAACGCCTTGCCAAACCGCATGCCGCTCGCGATATCGCCAGGACTATTTCCGAAATGCTTGGAAATAATTGAAATAATGCCAATTCTAGACCCGAACACCTTTGAATTCATCAGCCGCAGTCCAGACCAGACCAGGCGTATCGGAATCCGCCTCGGCGCATTGCTCCAGCCCGGTGATGTCGTTTGCCTGTGCGGCGATCTTGGCGCGGGTAAGACCACCTTTACGCAGGGTATCGCTCGAGGATGGGGAGCGCTCGAAAGGGCTACCAGCCCAACCTTCGTGTTGGTGAAATATTACACCCGCCCGGATAGTGCGAAGATCGCTCATCTGGATGCCTACCGCCTGGTAGATGCGCTGGAAGCAGAAGATCTTGATCTTGAAATGATGATGGAAAGCGGTCCTTTTATTATTGAATGGCCTGAGCGCATCCGTTCTGCCCTTCCAGAGAACCGCCTCTGGGTGGATTTATCCTGGCAGGATGACCAGCAGCGCAGCATGACCTTTAAACCATCAGGAGAACGATATATATCTATAGTAAACACATTGAAAAACGAGATGATAAAGAGCTATTCATGATCCTTGCAATTGATTCCTCCACCCAATGGGTCGGTATCGCATTGTTTGACGGTGGTTTGATCCTTTATGAAAAGATCTGGAAAACAAGCAGACGCCACAGCGTAGAATTATCGCCGGCCATCGCCTCTGCTTTCGATGAATGCCAAAATTCACCAGACAACCTCACCGCAGTGGCAGTCGCTGTTGGTCCGGGTTCATTCACCAGTCTGCGCATCGGATTGGCGGTCGCAAAGGGATTCGCACTTGCCAAACATATACCCATTATCGCCATCCCATCTCTGGATATTCTCGCGTATGCCATCCCTAAACAAGATAAACCACTTATCTGCACACTACGTGCAGGTCGCGGCCGTTTGGCTGCGCAGCGCTATCGCGTGCAAGGTGACCAGTGGATCAGCGACAGTGACTTGCTTGTTACAACTGCGGATGAACTGGAGTCATCTATCACTGAACCCACCATTATTTGTGGTGAACTTGATCCTGAAGAGAAAAAAATCATCGCCCGCCGCTGGCGCAATGCCATCATCGCCGACCCGCCATCCAATATGCGCCGGCCATCCGTGCTGGCCTTTATTGCTGCAAAGAAACTGGAATCTGGAGAGACCAGCAACAGCGCCTCGATCGCCCCTATTTATCTACGAACGGTAAACAACATCGACCGTTGAACGCATTATAATTTTGGCGTAATATCGTACAATCATTGCGCCAAATGGTATTAAGGAGAAATTGTGGACGCGGAAACTAATTTGACCGAGATCGCAGCAGAGATTCGCCAATGTACGAGATGCCCGCTTAGCAGAACCAGAAAAAATGCGGTTCCCGGTGCGGGCCCTGCCAACGCAGAGATCATGTGCATTGGAGAAGGTCCAGGGCATCATGAAAATGAACAGGGCCTCCCATTTGTTGGCGCATCTGGTAAATTCCTTTCCCAACTGCTGCAGGATGGTGATGTTCCGCGCGAAACAGTTTTCATCACGAATGTCGTCAAATGTCGCCCGCCGGGTAATCGCGATCCGCAGCCTGAAGAGTTGCTTGCATGCAATAATTATCTTGAACGTCAAATTGAAGTGATTGATCCGCTCATCATCATTACCTTGGGAAGAGTCTCCATGGCACGTTATTTTGATAACGCCCGCATCAGCAGCATCCACGGTGAACCAGTTTGGCACAGTGGCAGGTTGATTGTGCCGATGTACCATCCGGCTGCAGCGCTTCACCAACCTAATCTTCGCCAGGTCATCGCGCACGACTTTGCCCGGCTGAAAGAGATGATCGAACGCGAAAAAAACCGGCGTAAGATGGATAGCACAAAAGATATGAACCAGGATAACGCATCCCAGCTTAGTCTTTTTTAGGAAAAGGAATTTGGATGGACCAAACAAACATACTCATAAAGAAATTTGAAGATCGTTCCGCAAAGATTGCGGTACTCGGGCTGGGATATGTAGGCCTTCCACTGGCTGTGGTTTTTGCTGAAAGCGGTTTTAATGTCATCGGCATCGACCCGGTCGCAGACAAAGTGGATAAACTGAACCGCGCTGAAAGCTACATTCTAGACATCCCAACCGAAAGAGTAGAAAAGCTGGTGAAGTCAGGTATGCTCTCCGCTACCACTGATTTTTCCGTCCTCTCTCAAGTCGACGCGGTCAGCATTTGTGTGCCAACACCATTGCGTAAGACTGGTGACCCCGATCTATCATATATACTTTCCGTTGCGGAAACACTGCAGGAATTCATCCATCCCGGTCTTGCCATCGTACTCGAGTCAACCACCTACCCTGGTACAACACGCGAACTGATCCTTCAGCGCCTTTGTGAGGAAACCGGCCTAAAAGTAGGTAAAGATTTCTTCCTTGCCTTCTCGCCCGAGCGTGTGGATCCCGGACGCGAAGACTGGACCACCATCAATACACCCAAAGTAATCGGCGGTATCACCGAGAATTGCCTCAAAGTGACCCAATCCTGGTACAGTCAGTCGCTGGAACAGGTTGTCCCGGTATCATCTGCTGAGGTGGCAGAAATGGCAAAGTTGCTTGAGAACACCTTCCGTATGATCAATATCGGCATGGTAAACGAACTAGCTATCATGTGTGATCGGCTCGGAGTTGATGTGTGGGAAGTGATCGATGCTGCAGCCACGAAACCATTTGGATTTATGAAATTCCAGCCAGGTCCCGGTTTGGGTGGCCATTGCATCCCGATCGACCCGCTTTATCTCTCCTGGAAACTCAAGTCGCTTAATTATTCCGCTCGCTTCATTGAGCTGGCATCAGAGATCAATACAGGTATGCCGCGTTTCACTGTGGGAAAGATCCAGGACGCGCTCAACACACAGAAAAAAGCATTGAACGGATCAAAAATACTGGTTCTGGGTGTCGCCTATAAACCGGATATTGATGATCTCAGAGAGTCTCCCGCACTGGATGTGATCCTCTATCTCAAACAAAAAGGTGCCCAGGTAAGTTACCATGATCCGTATATCAAGGAGATCGATCACGAAGATATTCAGCTCAGGAGTGTGTCAGACCTGCAAAAAGCGCTCAAGAATAATGATTGCACAGTGATTATCACCAACCATTCTGAATATGATTATTCTCAGGTTTTAGAGTTATCCGGACTGATCGTCGATGCGCGTAACGCTCTGGGAACTGTTGGTAAAAACAACCCTAAAGTTGTGAGGTTATAATGGGTAATTATCTGGTAACCGGTGCAGCAGGTTTCATCGCATCAAAAGTTTGCGAAGACTTGCTGAATGACGGACATGCAGTTGTTGGGATTGATAATTTTGATCCGGTGTATGATCTGCGCATCAAAGAATGGCGCCTTAAGCGATTGACCGCCAACCCTAAATTCACTTTTTATCGCCAGAGCATCTGCGATAAGGTCGCCCTAAAAAATATCGCTCAAAACCACAAGAACATTGATGCAGTCATCAATCTCGCCGCAAAGGCAGGTGTGCGTGATTCTTTGACCGATCCCTGGTCCTATTATGACACCAACCTCACCGGAACACTCAACCTGCTCGAGATATGCCGCCACCATTTCATCAAGAAATTCGTGCTCGCATCCACCTCCAGCATTTATGGTGAAGATGCCCCATATCCCACACCTGAATCTGCGGATTCCAGCCACCCGCTCCAGCCTTACGCGGCCAGCAAGAAAGCAGCCGAAACGCTCTGCCATAGTTACCATTTTCTATATGGAATTGATATCACCGTTGTTCGGTACTTCACTGTTTACGGGCCAGCCGGCCGTCCGCAAATGTCTATGTTCCGTTTCAACAAATGGATCTCCGAAGGCAAAACGGTGCATATTTTCGGCGACGGCAACCAGACCCGCGGCTTTACCTATCTGGATGACATTTCGCGCGGTACGATCCTTGCCTTAAAAGAACTGGGATTTGAGATCATTAATTTAGGCGGCCATGAATCCATCAGCGTGAATAACCTCATCGAAAAATTTGAGAATGAGATCGGTAAGAAAGCGATCCGCGAGTACCAGCCAGCCCATCCTGCGGATATGAGTGCCAGCTGGGCGGATGTGAATAAAGCCCGGTGCATATTGAAATGGAGCCCAAAGGTCTCGCTGGACGAGGGTATCCAGCATGTTGTCCGTTGGTATCAGCATGAGAACAACTGGGCCAGCCAGGTGAGCGTGGAATGAAGTTCTTCACCCACTGGTGGAAGATCCTGCGCAATGATAAGCTATTGCAGAAGGTTATCTTTAATGCTGGTTATCTCCTCAGCAGCAATGTGTTTGGCATGGGTCTCAGCATCTTTCAGAGCATTCTCGCCGGTCGTTTGCTTGGCGTTGCTGGTTTTGGCCTAATCGGAACGGTGACCGTTTTTGCAACCACACTGAATAAGATCTTCTCTTTTCGCATGAATGAACTTGTTGTCAAATACTTTGGCGAAGCAATTGCGGCAGATAATAAAGAGAAAGCCGCTGCGGTTGTCAAAGCGGCCGGTCTGGGTGAAACTATCAGCGCCGCGTTATCCTTCATCATTCTTGTCATATTTGCGCCGCTTGCAGCATCAAATTTGGCAAAAGATCCATCTACAACCCGCCTATTCATCCTCTACGGCACCATCATTCTTGCGAATTTCAGCTATGAGACCTTCTTTGGTGTAATCCAGGTTCGTAACCACTTTCGCAATCAGGCGATACTAAATCTTGTAAGCAGTATTGCCAATGCAGCTCTCATCGCCTGGGCGTACTTTACCAAAAAAGGCATCACTGAAGTGCTGGCAGCCTACATCCTCGCCAAGTTCATCCTTGGGCTGGGTACATCCATCCTCGGATGGCGCGAAATGAATAAAGCAGTGGGAAATAGTTGGTGGAAAACCGGTTTCACCACCCTTCCTCCAATCAAAGAATTGCTCAGCTTTGCTTTTAGCACCAACATCAGCAACACCGTCATCCATCTCGTGCGGGATAATGAAGCGCTCTGGATTGCATGGTTTCTTACGCCAGTCGATGTGGGTTATACAAAAACCGCCCTCGCCATCATCAACCTGGTGCAGGTACCCATCACACCCTTCATATCAACCTCTTATCCCGAGATCAACAATGCAGTCATTAAAAAAGATTGGAAGTTGCTTCGCCGGCTGATCAAGCGCATCACATTGATCTCCGGCACCTGGACTGGATTAAGCGCTATCGGCCTCGCCCTTTTTGGCCGCTGGCTTTTGTTGTGGTATGGGCCTGATTTCCTGCCTGCTTATATTCCCATGCTCATCTTTCTGATCGGTCTTGGTTTCGCCAACATCCTCTTCTGGAACCGTCCGCTTCTTCTTTCTCTGGGCCTTCCGCTTGTGCCATATCGTGTCAGCTTGATCTGCGGAATTGCGAAAATTGCTTTGGGTTTCCTGTTAGTCCCTCATTTTGGTTTAAACATGGAAGCTTTCCTGTTATCCGCATTCTTTGTCATATCCATCTCGCTCATCGTTCTGCGCGGTTTCAAAGAGATCCGCAAACGTGAACTACATACGCAGGAGGTTACACCAGCATGAAGATCGGCTGTATTACCACATCCATCATCCCTTCAAAAACAGCCAACAGCATCCAGGCAGTCAAAGTCTGCCATGCGTTGAAGCAATGTGGTCAGGCTGTGCACCTCTGGGTGCCGGAATTCCAGCGGGCAGATTGGCAGGAGATTGCCAGCATCTACGGCATTTCTGACCACTTCGAGATCACCTGGATCCCGTTCGATAAGCGCCTCAAACAATATGATTTTTCCTGCAAAGCGGTCAATCGCGCAATCAATTGGGGTGCGGATGTGATCTACACCTGGGCCTTGCAGGCGGCTTTTCTGGGTAATGTGCGTAAGAAACCGATCGCAATGGAATTTCATGATTTCCCGATGGGGTTCATGGGGCCAAAACTTTTTCGAATGCTGATGCGGTTGCCATCAGAGAAGCTGATCATGACCACCACCCGCGCTCTGGCTGAGGGAATCGAGCAAAGATATCGGATCACTTTTTATCCGGATGACCTGCAAATTGCGCCAAACGGCACCGACCCGGAGCGATATAACGGCCTGCCTTCACCTGCGATATCCCGTAAAAAACTTGGTCTGCCATCCGGATTCACGGTCGGTTATACTGGCCATTTTTATCCCGGCCGCGGGATGAATCTGTTAACAGCAATCGCCGAAGCCCTGCCAAAGATCAACTTCCTGTGGGTTGGGGGAATGGATAAGCATATTGCGCCCTGGAAAGAGACGCTTGCTTCGCAGAACATCCGCAACGTGACTATCACCGGCTTTATTCCAAACAGCCAGTTGCCGCAATACCAGGCAGCGGCGGATATTTTAGTCATGCCTTATGCCCAGACGATTGAGGGGTCAAGCGGCGGAAATATCGCTCCGGTCATCAATCCAATGAAAATGTTTGATTATTTGTCCGCTGGCCGGCCTATCATCGCCAGTGCTATACCCGTCTTTCGTGAAGTTCTCACCCCTCATCTGGCAATATTTTGTGACCCCGATGATGCGAACCAATGGATCAGCGCCATCGAGAAACTATCTAAAGATCATTCTATGCGCCAAAATATGCGTAAAGCCGCGCTTGACACAGCAAAAGTATACAGTTGGAAGAACCGTGCAGCTCGCTCAATCGCTAAACTGGAGTCAAAAGTAAAATAGGTATGATGCAAAAACAACCTTATCAAAGAATCCTGTATTGCCTGCTGGCAGCAATTGTTATTGGTGCGGGTATTTCCATCATCAATCCGGGAAGTTCTACCTGGATAGGCTTTCTTACAGCCAGTATCCTGAATTTCGCCAGTATTTTTTCCCTTCAATGGGTTCTTCGCCGTTTCAATGCAAATAAAACAATCATCATTGCAACGTATATATCGTTCGCCATTCGCCTCACTATAGGTGTTTTGCTGTTTGTTCTTCTGCCTACGTTCGGTTACGATGAACCGTATAACAACAATGGCTATCTCTATCTGGACGCCTACCGTCGCGATACAGATGCCTGGCATCTGGCAATATCTGAAAAGCCGATAACCGCGGCTTTCCAGGCAGAATTCAGCACAGATCAGTATGGCGGTCTGCTCAGTTTGAGTGCGCTCATCTATCGCCTTTCCAGTCCCGACGCTCACCGCCCATTATTGATTCTCATCTTGACTTCATTCTTTTCATCATTAGGCATCCCTTTCCTCTGGCATGCCATCAGGCAACGCTGGAATGAAAAAACTGCTAATGTGAGCGCATGGATTCTCGCTCTATATCCGGAAAGCATCATCCTCGGAGCATCACAGATGCGTGAACCGATATTAATCGGCCTCACCGCCATCGCTTTTTGGGGTGTAACTGCATGGAAAACTTCAAAAAAAGATTCACTTCTGGCAATACTGATCAGTTTGGTGGCAATAACCTTTATATCTACAAAAGCAGCTGCCGCAATATTAGCAGCGATCGCGATTTGGTTCTGGTTTGATAATTTGTATGATAGATCTAATAAACGCATTTTGATTCTTAGTTGGGTCGCCATTGCTTGCCTGCTAGCCTTGGGTGTCTTTCTTAGTTGGAACTGGTTGATAGATAGCTCTCGCTGGGATATCTCGCTCATGGAAAGTGCCTCGGGGCGCATTCAGTGGGAACTTGAATTATTAGGGGAGAGGTTTCAAGCGCCCTTCATCATCACTTATGGCCTTGCGCAACCTGTGCTTCCTGCTGCCATCGTTTATCCAGGCATCCCACTGACCCGTTCTGTAGCCATATTCCGCGCGCTTGGCTGGTATCTTCTGGTTCCCGTTATGCTGGCGGGTTTTATCATGCTGTGGCATAAAGAAAATAAACAAGACCGCCGCGTCCTCTTTCTTTTCTTCCTGATCGTTATAATCTGGACAGTCATTTCTTCAGCCCGTGCGGGTGGCGACCAGTGGGATAATCCCCGCTACCGCTCGATCTTCCTGGTATGGATGGCTTTCATCGCCGGCTTGGGATGGGTGCAAACACTGAGTAGAAGATCTCGCTGGCTGTGGCGCTTATTGCTTCTTGAGGCCATTTACATCGGCTTCTTCATTCAATGGTATCTCAGCCGGTATTATGGCATCTTTAAACGTATGGACTTTTTGCCCATGGTCCGCCTGTTATTCATCATTGGCGCAGTAATAATTGGCGGCGGGATAATTTTTGATTGGGTTATAAGCAGATACAAGATGAAAAGTAAATTGGAGTGATCAGAATTCCTTTTCATCAATTTTTTTTAGTTACAATATATCTATAAATATCAAAGAAAGAAGCGCGGCGATTTGCGCTTTTTTCATGAATACCAGATCAGGGAGATCTTGATGAAAGTATCCATCATAGTGCCAGTGTATAACGAAGAGGAGAGTCTGGGTCTTTTGTATTCAGCGGTTGAGAAATCCGCCAAAACAATAGGCTTACCATGGGAGTTGATCCTTGTTGATGACGGCAGCAGGGATGGCAGCCGTGAAAAAATCGAAGAGCTTGTTTCTGCGCACAAAGGGCAGGTCAGCGCCGTCATTCTGCGTCGAAATTTCGGTCAAACCGCTGCCATTGCGGCCGGTATTGATAATTCTAGTGGCGAAATTATTGTCCTTATAGATGCCGACCTGCAGAATGACCCAGCTGATATCCCTCTCATGGTTTCAAAACTGCAGGAGGGTTTTGATCTGGTAAGCGGTTGGCGTCATAACCGGAAAGACACTTTCCTAACACGCACCCTCCCTTCCCGCGTTGCCAATTGGATCATATCCTCGGTAACTGGTGTCAGGCTTCATGACTATGGCTGTACATTAAAAGCATATCGCCGAGAGGTGTTAACCGGATTTCGTTTATACGGAGAGATGCATCGATTTATTCCAGTCTACGCCAACTCTGTTGGCGCAAAGATCATCGAAGTCAAAGTTCATCACCACGAGCGCAAATATGGCAAAGCAAAATATGGTCTGGAACGTACGTTCAAAGTGATCCTGGATTTATTTACAGTAAAGTTCCTGACCGCCTATGCCAACAAACCAATTTATCTCTTTGGCGGCACGGGGATGGGGTTGATCACGATCAGCTTCTTTACGCTCTTATACCTTGCCATTCGCCGCATCACAGCCAAGATATCCCCGTTTTCTTCACCACTGTTCACCATCGCGATAATGATCGCAATCATGGGCTTCCAATCTATATTAATGGGTCTCATTGCGGAATTACTTTCACGCACATATCATGAATCCCAGAACAAACCGGTATATACGATTCGCGAGTTGATCAAATAAAATCGATGGATCATCACCCTGCAAGAAAAATACTGGTGGTCTCTCATGAATACCCTCCAATTGGGGGAGGTGGTGGCAGGGTTATTCAGGATCTTTGTGAAGGATTAGCATCCGAAAATCTAACCTTTTATATCCTCACAGCCCATTATGCTGATCTGTCACAGATAGAAACACATGAATTTCTAACAATTGAACGGCTGCGATCATGCCGCAAAGAAGCGTTCCGCGCCAGTCTTACCGCTATGGTTTGTTTTGTATGGAAGAGCTTCTGGCGGACTTTGCGTCTTATTCACACATGGAACCCTGTCCTTATTCACGCCCATTTTGCTGTTCCAGGCGGCGCATCCGCAGCACTTGCCGCGATGATCACGCGAACACCATACATTCTCACAATTCACGGTGGAGATGTTCCTGGCGGTGCTCCCGAGAAAACAGACCGCTGGTTTCGAATAATAAAACCTTTTACCGGTTTCATCTGGAAAAGAGCAAACAAAGTGATTGCAGTGAGCGAAGTATCAAAACAATTAGCACTAAAGCATTACCCTGTTGAGATCGAGATTATCCCAAACGGAATTGATCGGCATGTATTTCAAAATGATCCAGCCAAGCTACAAACTCCACCGCACATTCTCTTTGTCGGACGTTTTTCTCCTGAAAAGAACGCCATTGCCGTACCAGATATTCTCAAGAATCTCCTGGACCTTGATTGGAAGTGCACCATGATCGGTGATGGACCACATTGGTCGTTATTGGAACAAAGGATCAAGCAATTTAATCTCGATGAAAGATTCAACCTTACCGGATGGCTTCCGCAGGATTCTGTCAACAGCTTGTTATCGAATGCTGATATCCTGATGATGCCCTCGTTACGGGAAAGCATGCCGATGGCCGGGCTGCAAGCTTTAGCGGCTGGCAATGCCCTCATCTTGAGCAATGTCGGCGCCTGTCCGGAAATGGCGGTTCCTGGAAGAAACGGTTTTCTGTTTGACCCACTCGACATTGAAGGTTTTGCACAGGCAGTGCGTGAACTGCTCTGTGATCCTGACAAGTTAATGGAATATAAGGTTCATAGCAGATATATTTCCAAAAAATTCGATATAGGTTTGGTACTAGAGAAATATCGCGCCATCTATCGTGAGGTTTTATCAAAGTAGTATGAAGATAGCATATGTCACACTTCATTGGCCTCGTACGAAATCCAGCAGTATTGGAAAAAAGATCATACGCCAGACAGACGCATGGCGTGATCAGGGACATCATGTACGTTTCTTTTCCCACTTACATACGATCAAAAATGAAGAAGACCTGATAACTGGAGACCGCTTCTTCTACCCAAATGATAAAGGGGTAATCCAGCGTGAGATCGGCAGGATGATTGCCGCAAAGCGGCTTATCAATACAGTCCATGCTTTTCAGCCCGATATCATTTATCTGCGCTGGGGAATGTATACAGCACCTATGCGGCGTATTTTTACGATTGCACCAGTTGTGCTAGAAATCAACACCAATGATAAAAAGGAACACCGTCATCTGGGCGCCGCATTAGATATATATAATCGCCTCACCCGCTCCATTTTTTTGCGGTCTGCAAAAGGAATGGTTTTCACTTCACGGGAACTGACGCGGGACCCCGCCTTTACTCCTTATATTCGCAAATATGAAGTAATTGCTAACGGTATTAACCTGCAAGACCTCCCATTTTATTCCGCCCCCAAAAATTCGACCCCACACCTCATTTTCATAGGAACCCCTGGTATGGCCTGGCACGGACTTGATGAATTAATCCGCTTCGCCGAGATAAATCCGGATATAGTGATTGATGTTGTTGGCTCAGAGCAACAAGACATGCGTAATCCAACTCCTCCTAATATGAACCTATTTGGTTACCAGCAAGGGCTTTCTTTGGAAAAAATTCTGGCAAATGCAGATGCGGCCATTGGTTCCATTTCACTCCACCTCAACGAAATGAAAGAAGCATCACCCTTTAAGATCCGAGATTGTGCGGGGCGCGGGATTCCTTGTATCTTACCTTATACCGATACTGACCTGAGCAAGGTTCAAAGCGAAGCGATTCTCCAGATACCCAACACACCTGACAACCTGGTTAAACATAGCAAGTTGATCCGGGATTTCATCTTCGCCATGCGTGGACAACGGCTTGAACGCGATTTAATCGCTAACAGAATCGATATTCGTCGAAAAGAGCAAGAACGGGTCGCTTTCTTTCAGAAAATAGCTAATCAAAATAACGGCTGACCATTTATGCTATACTGAAAAAAATCATTGGTTATGAACAACAATTTTAATGGATGACATAATTTGTCCGGAATGCGGGCGCCCGAATTTGCCAGAGGCGATAAAATGCTGGTATTGCCAGACTGAACTGACCAGTGTAATGAATGCACAAGCAGATAATATGGCAGCGGTTGCTGAAGAAAAAGATCCCATTACATCCCCATCTGATCATGAAATAGGAACAGAAGAACCAGAAGAGGATATTCCGGATTGGCTTGCGAAGATTCGACAGAAAATCGAAGCGGAACGCAGGCCAGATGAAGAATTACCATTCTGGAAGCAAAAGGACATATTCGGGGGTGAGAGAAAAATCGATCCAAAAACAGTGAAAGAAAAACGGGTACAAAAGGTTACCGTTAAAAAGCCAGTTAATACTGATCATAATAATAGCGAAGAAGAAACACAAATAACTAGCGAACCGGATTATCACGACAGCATCGACAACCTGTCGAACGATCTCCCTGAGGGCTTTACGAAGTTATAATCCCTTATCAATATTACCGATTGAGGAATAATGAATACTAATTCACATGATGACGACACATTGAGAGAGATACTAATGGAGGACGAAAAGGAAGTCTCAAAATCAATTCGCAAGAAAAGCTGTTTGGTCCGTATTCTATTCCTGCTAATATTCCTGCTCGTAACAACCCTTGGTTATATTTTTGCTCAGCAATATCTGCTTGATCTCGAAGCAGAAGCAATCGTACGCGCAGCCCGAACAGCTACAGCTGTGGAAAAATCGAAAACTGAGATGACCATAGAAACTCCTGATATTCAGCAGCAAGAGACCGGTGAACCCATTGAAACACCCTCGCCTTTACCAACACAAGACCCCGTTTTAAACCGCACCGCAACAATAGCTGTCCAATTAACTGATGTTGCTGCATTTCAGGTTACCGCAACTGCAGAACCATAAAACAAGAAAGGGGGCACCAACATGATTGGAGCAATTGCTGGCGATATTATTGGGTCGGTATATGAATTCGCACCAATAAAAACACCGGATTTCCCCTTGTTCAGCCCCAATTCAGATTTCACAGATGACAGTGTGCTCACCGTTGCTATTGCGGATGTATTATTAAATGGCGGTGACCTTGTAGACACCCTAAAAGAATATACAAAAAAATATCCAGGCAGAGGATATGGCGGTTCATATCACCACTGGGCACATTCTGACGAAAGAAATCCTTATCATTCGTGGGGTAACGGGTCTGCAATGCGCACCAGTCCGATCGGTTTCTTCTTCAATGAAAGAAATGAAATACTTGATGCCGCCCGAAAATATGCTGCGGTCACACACGATCATCCGCATGGTATCAATGGAGCACAGGCAGTGGCTCTATCCATTTTCCTGGCACGCAACGGTGCCAATAAAGCAGAGATTCGCCAGGAAATCACAAGTTTGTTCAATTATGACCTCTCAATGTCGATTACTGTCATCCGCCCATCCTATTGCTTTGATGTATCATGCCAGGGGTCTGTCCCGCAATCCATCGTTGCCTTCCTTGAATCAACAGATTTTGAGGATGCAATCCGCCTGGCAGTCTCCTTAGGAGGAGATGCGGATACGATGGCATGTATTGCCGGTGGCATTGCCGAAGCGTTTTATCAGGATATTCCAAAATTTATAATTGAAGAAAGCCGGAAGCGCCTCCCGGCCGAGCTTCTATCGGTAGTCGACTCATTCTACACACACTTATCCAGCTAAAAGTCAAATCGATCGGCTCATACTTATTTCACATTCTCCGCAACAGATTCGCCATAAGCCAGCAGCGCCTGTACCATCTCATCACTGCGTCCTTCAGCATAAACCCGCAAAACCGGTTCTGTTCCTGAAGGCCGGATCAACAGCCATGAATTATCAGACAGAATATATTTAACGCCGTCTTTTGTACTAATTTCAGCAACCGAGACGCCGCCAATCTCCGTAGGCGCGCCTGAGATAAGCAGATCAACCATTTTTTGTTTGGCAACCGCTCTTTTTAAGCGTTGATCTTTACGTGCGTAGTATGCTGGTCCAACATCATCTAAAAGCTCAGCAACTAAAACCGATAGTGATTTACCTGCCGCAGCGACAATCTCGACCAGTAACAACCCCATGATGATGCCATCACCTTCAGGAATATGGCCAAGGAAGGAGATCCCTCCGGATTCCTCGCCACCAATCAGCACATCTTCAGATAGCATATATTCCGCGATGTGATTGAATCCTACCGGAGTCTCGTGTACTTTCAAACCATAACGCTGGGCTAAAAGGTCGATCATGCGTGTTGTAGATACCGTCCGAACAACAGATCCTTTCAGTTTGCGGTTTTCTGCCAGATATTTCAGCGATAATGCCATGATCTTATGCGGATCAACAAACACCCCTCGCTCATCCATCGCGCCAATCCGGTCGGCATCACCGTCAAGGGCCAAACCCAGGGTACCTTTCCCCATGCAGATCGCGCCAGATAGAGGGTGCAGGTATTGGCTGATCGGTTCTGGGTGTACGCCGCCAAAGCCCGGATTCATTTCATTTCGAATCTCGTGGACTTCACAACCCGTCCCTTCCAGCAATCCTTTGATAACACCGCGGCCAGCGCCATACATCGAATCCACAACGATATACTGTGGGTTCTCAGCGATCACATCAAAGTTGATCAATTTTCGCAAATGTTCCTGGTAATCCGGCATCGGATTAAATCGAATGATCAACCCTTTTTCACGTGCTAAATCATAGTCAATCAGGTTAGGTCCGCGCCCTTGAGATTCATTGTCATTTAAGAACATCTCTACCTTCCGGCATAATTCCGGTAAGGCGGAGCCGCCATAGGCAGCTTTCAATTTAATCCCGTTATATCTCGGCGCATTATGTGAAGCGGTAATCATGATCCCGCCAATTGCATGCATCTTCTTCACAGTATAAGAGATCACTGGTGTAGGGGCATCTGCCTGGCACAAATAGACAGTAAAACCATTCGCAGCAAGAACACGGGCCGCTTCTTTTGCATATCGGTCAGAAAGGAATCGGGTGTCAAAACCAACCACCATCTTTTTGGGATCGGGTTCTGGATCAATCTTGATCCCATTTAGCCATCCTTCAGATGCTACCGCATCCGCAATGGCCTGGGTGACCATACGCAGATTATGAAATGTGAATGTTTCAGAAATGACCGCTCGCCATCCATCTGTCCCAAAATTAATTGGCATGATTGTCTCCTTTGATTCTGGTTTGATTTAAAAAATGAAAACCGCAGGTTGCCCTGAGATTTTATTTAAACGAATTAATTGTGCTTTGAGCATGCCTTGATACGATGGCAAAATCATGACGGCAATTATAACCCATCGTCAATCATCGGGTAAAATTGCGCTTATGGGTAAAAACTTGTTTCTTAATAAATCGATTTCTGGATTAATAATTGGGTTTGTTCTTTTATATGTTGGCGTCAGTTGCGGTGTAATCAATGAAGAAGCAGTGACAACTGAGCCCGAACAAGCTACAATCCCAACAACCATCCCCACGCAAGCGCCAGATCGCGTGGTCCTGGCTGCCGCCGGCAATACAAGTGCAGAAGCTATCGTATCAGCGCAATCATTCATCGCCCAATTGGCTGCTGAGTCAGGTCTCGATTTTGAAACGAGGGATAGCATCATGGCGAGCGAGATCACACCAGACATAAAAGTTATCGTCTTTTTGGAACAACCTGAAAACCTTGGCAGCCTTGCATCAAGCGCTCCTAACACTCAATTTGTCGCTATCAGCAGCCAGGATTGGAACCCACCACCAAATGGCAACATTATCCGTATCAACAATGACCATGCTGCATTTCTGGCTGGATATCTAAGCGCGATGATCGCGCCAAATTTCAGAGTCGGTGCATTGCAAATTGCTGAAAATAATGCATTTAATCAGGCATTTATGAACGGTGTCAATTATTATTGCGGAATCTGTGCCTCTGTTGTCTTTCCTTACACGACATATCCAGTAGTATCACAACAACCCGCCGGAAGCCCTTCGGTGAATTGGCAGTCAGCTTTCAACGAGATAAATCTTAGCAAAGTGAATGTCCTATTCCTCCCGCAGGAAGCAGCCACTCCGGACCTGAGCGCTTTCCTCGCCACTCAGGAAATAGCTGTGGTCGGTAACGCCCCACCGCCAGAGGAATTGCGCGGAAAATGGGTTGCGACAGTCAGTTCAGATGGCCTTACGGCACTTCGGGAAATGTGGCCCGACCTTCTTGCTGGTATTGGCGGAAAGATTATCAATGCCAGCTTAACTTTTTCTGATCTTAATTATTTAAATATCGAATTTCAAACAGTTGGGATCACACAGGGGAAACTGTTGCAGTTGGAAGAAATGATAAAACTCTTACGTGATGGTCAGGTCTATCCCTATACATTGGCCCAATAACATGTATTATTCATTTCCCATAAATTCATCCATTGTCGCTCTTCCCGGTTGAGAAATTCCTTCTCCGGATATCACCTTCCAAACAGTCATAAAAAGTATTTTGATATCCAACCAGATACTCCAATGATCAACGTACCACAGGTCCAATTTAAATTTCTCATCCCACGAGATGGCATTACGCCCATTCACCTGCGCCCATCCAGTCACCCCCGGAAGCACATCATGCCTGCGGAATTGATCTTCTGAGTAACGCGAGAGGTATTGCATCAAGAGGGGACGCGGCCCCACCATACTCATCTCGCCTAGCAATACATTAAGTAATTCTGGAAATTCATCGATACTTGTTTTGCGAATGAATTGGCCAAAGCGTGTGATTCGCTCGCAATCCGGCAGCAGATTTCCTTTGATATCTCTCGTATTTCGCATTGAACGGAACTTAATTAATTTAAATGGTTTTCCTTCAATTCCAGGTCTTTCATGCAAAAAGAAAACTGGTCTCCCAATAGTAAATAAGAGAATCAAACTAACAATCAGGATTACTGGTGAAAAAACCATCAAGGCAGTGGCAGAAATAATGATATCTAACAATCTTTTGATAACCGGTGTTTTATACTTCGTAAACTGCATAATACTTCGATTGTATCAGAGACCTACCGTAATCCTGCCAGATATACTGTGTAAGATATAATACATTGATAAAAGAGGCATTATGAACAATAAATCAATAACAATTCACTATTGTGCACCTTGAAATTTCAAACCAAAAGCGCTGCAGGTAGCAGCCGAATTAGAAACAGCACTGTCAGGCCAGATCAATAGTATTGATATTTTAGAAGCACAGCGAGTGGGCACATTTGATGTGTTTTTGGATGATGATCTGGTTTACTCCAAAAGCAAAACCGGGCGCGTTCCACATCCCGGAGAAATTGAACAAATAGTAATTGCGAGGATCGGTTAATAATGACAAAAAAAGGCCGTGTTTTCTCAGGCGCACGCCCAACAGGCAAACAGCATCTGGGTAACTATTTAGGCGCAATCCAAAATTATGTGGCGTTGCAAAAGGATTACGATTGTGTATATTGCATTGTAGATCTTCACGCTCTGACTACAATGGAAACAACCCATAATCTCAAGCAAAACACTTTAGAAATGGCGCTCGACTGGCTTGCGGCAGGAATTGATCCCACAGACTCAATCATTTTCATCCAATCCCATGTTCCGGAACTGACCGAATTACATACCATTCTTTCGATGGTTGCAATGTTGGGTAAACTGACTGATCTGCCGACCTTTAAAGAAAAGATCCGATCACAGCCGCAAAATATCAATTATGGACTTGTTGGTTATCCCGTCCTGATGACAGCGGATATCGTATTATATAAATCAGATTTTGTTCCTGTGGGTGTTGACCAGGCGCCCCACCTTGAATATGCGCGCGAGATCGTTCGGTCATTTAATCACCGATACGACACCGACGTCCTGATTGAGCCACAGATGAAAATTACTGAAATTCCAAAAGTCCTCGGGATTGACGGCGAAAAGAAAATGAGCAAGAGCGAAGACAACCATATCGAGTTGGCTGCGACACCTGAGGAAACTGAGAAGCGTGTCATGCAAATGAAGACAGATCCAGCACGAAAGCTGCGTTCAGATCCCGGTAATCCGGATGTATGCAACGTCTTTACCATGCACAAAATTTTTTCCAAACCGGATGAGGTTGAAATGGTCAACCGTGAATGTCGAGTAGCGGGTATCGGCTGTGTAGATTGCAAAAAGATCTTAGCGAAAAATATCAATGCACATCTGGCGGAGTTCCGAGCAAAACGCGCGGAGATCGCCCGCGACACAGACAGAGTGTATGACATTCTGGTCGAAGGCGGAAAACGCGCACGCGAGATCGCCAAAGTGACGATGCAGGAAGTGCGTGAAGCTGTCGGGCTTCCTTAGAAAGCTGATCGCATTATGCAAGCAGTAGTTCAACGTGTCACTCAGGGCAGTGTATCGGTCAATAATGAGACAATCGCGTCTATTTCGCATGGTGCAGTGATCCTGCTTGGTATCGAGCAGGGGGACACGAGAGATAAAGCGGACTACCTGGCTAAAAAAATCGCATATTTACGCATCTTTTCTGACAATAATGAAAAAATGAATCTTTCGCTGCGCGATATCGGCGGCAGCGCGATCGTTATATCTCAGTTCACACTCATGGCAGATACCCGAAAAGGTAATCGGCCATCATTTATCAACGCAGCGCCGCCCGACATGGCTGCAGAATTAGTGGAATACTTTGCAAAAGTATTAGAGACTCACGGCGTGAAAACGCAATCAGGAGAGTTCGCTGCGCATATGGTGGTCAATATTCAAAACGACGGACCCGTGACCATTCTATTCAACCACTAACCAACGAAACGAGTTGTTGAATTTTCCGTAAATCTAATAGATTACATAGATTAATTTATTATCATTATTGCAATAATCAAGATACCATTTGGAGGAAACATGCGTATTACAGATATCATCAGCGGGTTAGCGGGGTTTCTATGGCTTGCCGCAGTGGGAACAATCGTTTTCAGCACACTCCAAGCTGCACGCAATAAGCCCTTAAAAAATTCCAGAACCATCATCGTCGCTTTAGCCGTTTTTGCGATGGTCGTTACCACCGCCAGTGCAGGTTTGGTTTTTATTGAACCTCAGGAACGCGGCGTGGTAATCTCAGCAATATCTCCCAACGGTTACCGCACAGATCCGGTTCAACCCGGTTTGCGCTGGATCGTTCCTTTTGTCGAACGTGTGGAGATCTACCCGATCGCACGCGAAACATACACCATGTCAATCGCGGCGTCTGAAGGTCAAATCATCGGAGACGATTCGATCACTGCACGCACATCCGACGGGCAGGAAATCTACGTGGATGCGTCTGTAATATACCAGATCAACGCGGAAAAAGTGGTTGAAGTGCATATCCTTTGGCAGGATCGTTATGCCAGTGATCTGGTACGCGCCCAATCACGTGGCATCATCCGAGATGCTGTCTCGCAATTCACTGTAGATGAGGTCATCAGCGCCAGGCGTTTTGATCTGGTGGCCTACATTGAGCAGGAACTCAGTATAAAATTCGAAGAAAATGGATTATCGTTGGTGGACTTTGTATTAAGAAATATTACATTCACCCCGGAATATGCGGCTTCGGTCGAACAAAAACAGATCGCTGAACAGCAGGCCAAACAAGCAGCACTCATTGTTGAACAGAAAAAACAGGAAGCCCTCCAGGTGGTGGAAACAGCCAGAGGCGATGCCCAATCGGCAGTGATTGCTGCCGAAGGAAACGCTGAAGCTCGTTTGATTGAAGCGCAAGCCGAAGCAGACGCCCTTACTTTGATCCTGAATGCAATTGCTGGTAACCCGGAACTATTGACCTATCAATACATCACAAAACTCGCCCCCAATGTTTCCACCATGCTGCTGCCAGCAGATTCGCCATTCATCTTGCAGTTGCCGGAAACTACACCTTAATAGCATAAATTATAGGGGTTGCCTGGCATATTGACGCCATATCTACTGCGTGTTAATATAATAAGTGTTATTTTTGTATAATAAAGCATAAGAGGAAAATAACAGGAGAATTGCTCATGAAACGCAAATATTTTTTGACTATTATCGCACTGCTAATCATCGGTGCTATCATATCGTCATGTACACGGTCAGCATCCGGCAGCCCCACAGGCGGCGCTGCAGAAGGTGATGAACTGCCTAACCCTGTATCCACACAATCACAGGTTATGAAGGATATCATCGCCGGAACAAAAACAGCGATGGCTATCCCTTTGGACGCGACCGTAGAAGCCGCACCTGCTGAGGGTGAAGAAGCGGCAGAAGCTGAATCGTCTGTCACCGAAGCAACCCCCGTACCAGAGGAAGAGAAAGAAGAAGTAATCGTTCTGCCAACCTCCACCGCCGGCCCTCCGCCCGAAGTGACACTCATCTATAATGTCAGAGGTTGCCTGCCCGGATACTACATATGCGAAAGAGAAGTCGTTCGAGACCAGAAGATTACCATTCAATCAGCCCATCCTTATCTCTATCGTGATGAAGTGCTAACATTCAGAATGGGTCCTGAAGGCGAGTACGATTACAGCAAGTACATAATCACCGGCACTGCGAAGTATTCTCCGGATACCAATGGGAATAATTTTGAGGTCACTTTAAATATCCCTGATGCTTTACGCGGTGTCCAGCAAATCGTTGTGCGCTTAGAGACAAAAGATCCTAATCGCTACGGTATGATCTTTTTCGATAACTAAATAAAGCAGCATCCACAGACCCGCGCAGATTTGCGCGGGTTTTTTCATGCTAAACTTCAACGTGAGGTGAAAAATTGAAACACAAAATCAAGACCCGAACCAGAAAATTTGAAGGGAACGCCTTTAATGTTGAGATATTAGATGTTGATCTCCCGGATAACCGCGAACGGCAGTATGACCTCGTGGATCATCCCAATTCAGTCACAATTATCCCGGTCGACAATGATGGCAATATCTATTTTGTGAAACAATTCCGCATGGGGAGCGAATCTGAGTTGCTTGAATTGCCCGCAGGTGTGATGAATGACCGTGAATCTCCGCAGGCCTGTGCTGCAAGAGAGATTCGTGAAGAAATCGGTATGGCTGCCGGACTCCTCACACGCATTGGCGCTGTCTATCTCGCACCGGGATATTCAAATGAAATGAATTTCTTTTTTTTAGCTGAAGGATTAGTTGAAGACCCGCTGCAGGAAGATGAGGATGAATTCATTACTATTCATGCCTATTCATACGGTGATGTGCAGCGCATGATCCGCGCGGGTGAAATCAAAGACAGCAAAACCCTCGCAGCCCTTTTGATGATGCAATTGTCCCTACCAAAACAGCCAAAAACTACATAAAAAGACATCCATATTAAAAAGTGGTAAGATTAACCCGGTTTTGTTGAAAACCGCTTATTTTCCTATTTCTTCATCTGGAATTAAGCAAAAACATATTTTAATAAGGAGTCCATTCATGAAACGTCAACAGGTTATGATGGATGGCAACGAAGCAGTTGCTTATACTGCTTACCGGCTTAACGAAGTCATTGCCATTTATCCAATTACCCCTTCATCCTCAATGGGAGAGCATGCAGACGATTGGTCTGCCAAAGGTATCTCAAATATTTGGGGAACCGTGCCGCTTGTTGTTGAAATGCAGGCGGAAGGCGGTGCTGCTGGAGCAGTGCATGGCGCATTGACAACCGGCGCGCTAACCACCACCTTCACCGCTTCACAGGGATTATTACTCATGATCCCCAACATGTATAAGATCGCTGGCGAACTCACACCTTGTGTTTTCCATGTTTCAGCCCGGTCAATCGCCGCTCAGGCGCTCTCAATCTTTGGGGACCACAGTGATATCACGGCCGCTCGTTCAACCGGATGGGCAATGATCGCGTCCCGCTCCATCCAGGAAGCCCACGATATGGCTTTGATTGCCCAGGCAGCCAGCTTAGAATCACGCATTCCATTCCTGCACTTTTTCGATGGGTTCCGCACCTCTCATGAGGTAAATAAGGTGGAATTGATCGATGAAGATGTGATGAAAGACATGATCGAAGACGATGCTATCATCGAACACCGTGCACGAGGATTATCATCAGACCATCCCTCCATTCGTGGAACAGCACAGAACCCGGATGTTTTCTTCCAGGCGCGCGAATCCGTTAACCCCTTCTACGATAAAGTACCCGAGATCACCCAAAAAGCATTAGATAAGTTCGCAAAATTGACTGGCCGAGAATACAAATTGTTTGAATATGCCGGCGCAAAAGACGCTGAGCGGGTCATCATCATAATGGCTTCCGGCGCCCAAACCGCTGAAGAAACCGCAAAATTCATGGCGGAAAAAGGCGAGAAAGTCGGCGTCCTGTCGGTGCGGCTTTATCGCCCGTTTGCTGTTGATCATTTCCTGGCTGCACTTCCAAAAACCGTGAAGTCCATCGCAGTACTTGACCGCACCAAAGAACCAGGTGCAGATGGAGAACCACTCTACAAAGATGTTGCCGCTGCGATATTGGAAAGCTGCAAAAAAGGGACTGCGAAATTTGCCTGCCAGCCAGTTGTGGTTGGCGGCCGCTTTGGCCTATCCTCAAAAGAATTCACTCCCGGTATGGTGAAGGGTGTCTATGATGAACTCGCCAAAGAATCCCCGATGAATTCCTTCTCAGTCGGTATTGAAGACGATCTAACCGGAAAAAGCATTTCTTATGATCCCGCGTTTGAGATTGAAGGTGATGATATTGTTCGCTGCGTTTTCTTTGGTCTCGGGTCAGATGGTACCGTTGGCGCCAACAAGAATTCCACCAAAATCATCGGAGAAGATACAGATAATTTCTCTCAAGGTTACTTTGTTTACGACTCAAAGAAATCCGGAGCAATGACCATTTCTCACCTCCGTTTTGGGCCAAATCCAATCAATTATCCTTATCTGATTGGGGACGATAAAGCTGATTTCGTTGCATGCCATCAATTCTCATTCCTGGAGAAATATGACATGCTCAAATATGCCAAGCCTGGAAGTGTTTTTCTCTTGAATAGCATGTATAAGAAAGAAGAGGTTTGGGATCATTTGCCGATTGAAGTTCAAACCAGCCTGATTGAAAAAAAGATCAAGTTCTATATTATTGATGCTTATGATGTGGCTGAGAAAACCCATATGGGTGTGCGTATCAACACAATCATGCAAACCTGCTTCTTTGCAATCAGCGGCGTTTTACCCAAAGATGAAGCAATCAAAGAGATCAAGAAATCCATCAAGAAGACTTATGGTAATCGCGGCGAAGCTGTTGTTCAGCAAAACTATGCTGCGGTTGACTCGTCCATTGAAAACCTCCATCAGGTTGAAGTCCCCGAGAAAAGCACCAGCACCAGTAAAATATTACCGCCTGTGCCTGCTAACGCACCCGAATTCGTGGTTGATGTTCTTGGCGCAATCATCGCAAAAAATGGAGACAATCTCCCCGTCAGCAAACTTCCAAATGATGGAACATACCCATCAGGCACCACACAATACGAAAAACGCAATATCGCTCTCGAAATTCCCGTCTGGGAACCGGATCTTTGTATCCAATGCGGAAAATGCGCTTTCGTCTGCCCGCATGCAGTTATCCGCACAAAGGTTTACGAACCGGAACTGTTAAATACCGCTCCAGGTACATTCAAGTCTATGGATGCAAAATTCCGAGAATTTCCTGGTGCAAAGTTTACTGTCCAGGTTTCACCAGAAGACTGCACCGGGTGCGGTTTATGCGTTGAGAACTGTCCTGCAAAAGATAAAGAAAATCCGGAACGCAAAGCGATCAATATGCACCCACAGCCTCCACTGCGAGAAAAAGAAAGTGAAAATTGGGAGTTCTTCGTCGAAATTCCAGATCCTGATCGCACAAAATTTGATGCCAATACAGTCAAAAATTCACAACTCATGCGGCCGCTATTTGAGTTTTCCGGTGCATGCGCTGGTTGTGGCGAAACACCTTACGTCAAACTTCTGACTCAGCTCTTCGGCGACCGAACCATTATCGCCAATGCAACAGGCTGCTCATCTATTTATGGCGGTAACCTGCCTACCACTCCATACACATTCAATGATGAAGGCCGCGGTCCCGCCTGGTCCAACTCACTATTTGAAGACAACGCAGAATTCGGCTTCGGCATGAGACTGACCATCGAGAAACAATCAGCCTTTGCTAAAGAGTTGGTCAAGCGGCTTTCAGCAGATCTGGGAAGCGAACTAACTGATGAATTGCTTAATGCGGATCAATCCAGCGAAGCTGGCATCAAAGATCAGCGCGCGCGCGTCACCACACTAAAAGAGAGACTATCCAGTATGAAAGATCCGTCTGCAAAGCAGCTATTAAGTATAGCTGATATGCTCGTGCGCAAGAGCATTTGGGTCGTTGGCGGCGATGGATGGGCCTATGATATTGGTTACGGTGGGTTGGATCATGTCCTTGCTTCCGGATACGACATCAACGTGCTTGTTCTCGATACCGGCGTTTACTCCAATACGGGTGGCCAGTCATCTAAAGCGACTCCACGTGGTGCAGTGGCAAAATTCGCTGCAAATGGTAAAGATATGAAGCGCAAAGACCTTGGGATGATTGCAATGACCTATGGCTACATTTACACAGCACAGGTCGCAATGGGCGCAAGTGATATCCAGACTCTGCGTGCATTCCGTGAAGCGGACGCTTATCAAGGGCCATCACTTGTGATCGCCTACACACACTGTATCAACCATGGCTATAACATGAAATACGGGTTAAATCAGCAGGAATTAGCAGTAAAATCAGGCGTGTGGCCAATCTACCGCTACAATCCAGACAATGTCAAAGAAGGAATCAACCCGCTCAAATTGGATTACAAAGAACCCAGCATTGCTGTTAGAGATTACGCCTACAATGAAACCCGTTATAAAATGCTCGTCCAGACCAATGAAGAACGAGCTGAGAAACTGATGAAATTGGCACAGGAAGATGCCGACGCGAGGTGGCTGCAATACAGCCAGCTGGCTGCGATCGACTACAGCACACTTAAGAAGGATTAGAAAGTCAAACAAACGCGGAGGCTGAACCCTCCGCGTTTTTTATAATAAGAAAGGAGATCTAAATCAATGCCTGACCTAAAAACGAAATACCTTGGACTGGATATCAAAAATCCACTTGTTGCCTCTGCTTCATCAATTTCGAAAAAACTATCCAATATCAAATCTATGGAAGATGCAGGGATTTCCTGCGTAGTTCTTCACTCACTTTTTGAAGAGGAAATTAACCATGAATCGCTTGAATTACATTATTTTCTTTCTCGCGGTACAGAATCCTTTGCAGAAGCGCTCACCTATTTTCCTGAATTTGATGATTACAAAACTGGCGCAGATCGCTATCTTGACCTGATTAGAGAAGCCAAAAACAGTGTGGATATACCTATCATCGGCAGTCTTAATGGAATCTCGAACAGCGGCTGGATTAATTATGCAAAGAAAATCGAAGAAGCAGGGGCAGATGCACTCGAATTGAATATTTATTATCTACCAACTGAAAAAGAGATGACATGCCAGTCTCTTGAAAAGTCTTACTTGGATCTGGTAAAAACAGTTAAGGATTCAATAGGTATCCCTGTAGCCGTTAAACTGAGCCCATATTTCACCAGCCTTCCCAACTTTCTAAAATCTATAGTTGAAGCAGGTGCGAATGGACTTGTTCTTTTCAACCGGTTTTATCAACCCGACCTCGATATTGAGAAACTAACAGTTGAACCATCACTACACCTATCCAAATCAAGCGATATGCTGCTGCCTTTACGCTGGGCTGCAATTTTATTCAACCGCATCAAAGCGGATATTGCCCTTTCCAGCGGGGTGCACACCGGCGAAGACATGGTCAAAGCTGTCATGGCTGGCGCGTCTGTGACCATGATCGCATCCGAGTTGGTAGAAAATGGCATCCAACGTGCCGAATCCATGCTGTTAGAATTGGGTAACTGGATGGATATCCATGGATACGAATCAATTGACAGTCTGCGTGGAATCCTGAGCCAGAAGTCGGTCGCATTTCCGGCTGCCTTCGAGCGGGCAAATTATATGAAAGCACTTACGCAGTTTGACGAGAGGATATAGGATCCGTACAACTTTCACCTGCAGGACGATTGTCCTGCAGGTTTTCGTTTAATAACGCTTGAATGGTAAACTTGCGATGTTTGAGCAATGATAAACAGAAAAATTCAACGCGGACCTCGCAAATATGAAATATAACTTTAAACAATTTTTTAGATCTTTCTACAAATCACTTTTTCGATCAAAATGCACACATGCCCGCCTGACACGCAAACGGATCGGGTTTCTCATCCTTTTCTATTCGGTCTGGCCAATTTGGGGAATAATTGTCTGGTTTACATTTTTCCTTGATCATCTCTTTTTCCGGCGGTTTCCCAGCCAGTGTATCGATAAACCACTGTTTATAACTGGAAACTTCCGCAGTGGATCAACCTATCTGCAACGCCTCATTGCTAAAGACAATAAACAATTTGCTTCTGCGCGGACATGGGATATTTTTTTATCCCCATCAATCACCCTTACAAAACTATTTTCTTCTATTCTTGCCGTTGACCGTCTTTTCCATAACCCTTTAAGAAAAGCCTTTAAGAATTTTGATCAACGCACACTTGGACAGGTGGATATCCACCGAATCAGTTTCTTCGAACCTGAAGAAGATGAGAATTTTCTTTTACATATATGGTCCTCGTATTTCAGCGGTATTTTGTTCCCTTTCATGGAGGATTACCGACAATATCTATTTTTTGATCAGGCGATTAACCAAAAGGAAAAAACTCGTGTTATGAAATTTTATAATCGGGTTCTACAACGCTTTCTGTTTTCACGCGGCGGGAAGCATAAATTACTCTCAAAGAATCCATCCATATGCCCCAAGATCGCATCAATCTATGAAACTTTTCCAACAGCACGCATTATCTATCTTGTTCGTAACCCACTGGAGATGCTACCGTCAACTATTAGCTGGTTAGGATACACATGGCGTGTGTTTAGTGACCCCTTGACCCCTTACCCTTTTACGCAAGAAATACTCCAATTTACGAAACATTGGTATACCTATCCATTGAAAATTCTTGACAGCACAGACCCTGCCAAATACCTCATTATTAAGTATGATGATCTTATCCAGAAACCACAGGAAACAATCAGGCATATATATAACCACTTTGAGTATGATATGTCTCCGGAATTTGAATTACAGGTTACCAGGATTTTGGAAGTGTCTGGCAAATACCGCAGCCGCCATCAATACGACTTGGAGAATATGGGTTTTTCCCGTGAACAGATATTATCGGAATTCTCTGATATCTTTGATCGTTTTGATTTTGACAGGAATCTTGACGGAATCTCACCTGCGGGAAAAGAAAGCACCCTGGATTAGGAGAGTGCTAAGTAAATATCATAATTCAATTGTTAACGAAAATTTTTAAATATCTTCTATTTCATCCTGAACTTCAATTGGATCAGGGGCAGAAGTCGATAAAGAATAGGCGTCTGGTCCCTTTGGAAGAAATGGAATTCGAACCACTCGCAATTTATCCAATAGAAGAAGCGCACCAAATACAGCCATGAAAACAGCTACAAGGCTGGTATAGCTGAAATTTGTTCCTGGAATTCTTGGTTGGTCTGGGCGCCAAATCTCTATAATAATCCTGCCAACTCCCGATAACATCAGCCAGCCATAGAAAATAACACCAGGGCGAATCTTTTCATCAAAGAACCGCGAAAAGACAATCAATAATTGCGCAGCGAAAAGATTAAACAATATTTCATACGCAAAAGTAGGATGAAATTTTGTGGTATCTACTGGAAAAGTACTGAGATCATTCCATGGCGGAATACGGTGGATGCCGTCGATCTTAATTCCCCAGGGTAAAGAAGTCGGGGGACCATACAATTCTTGATTGATAAAATTTGCTGGTCGGGCGACCGCCTGGCCTATCAGCACTGTTGGTGCAATCGCATCAAGAAACAACCATAGATCGACCTTGTGTTTACGTGCATAAAAAATCAGCGCGAGCGCGCCAAATAATAGACCACCATAAAAGTGTAATCCTCCCTGGGTTGTGTTTAATATTTGGATAGGATTTTCAATGTAGTATCGGCTTCCGCCCAAGGTTGCGTTTGCTACATACCATAACCGCGCGCCAATCATTCCAGCTGGAATCATCCAAATCAACGCATCCCAAATATGGTCTGGGTTTTCACCGCGCCGTTTGAATTCTGCGGCAGTCATATAGGTCGCAATGAGCACGCCGGTCATGACCAACACACCATACCAGCGTAACGCAATTGTAATATTTCCAATATTGAAACTGAAGATGATTGGGTCGATCATTTATACCTCCGAAAAAAGAGATGATATGTCTTTGTTAATTCCCGAGAGGGATTATATCATCGTGATCATAAAAAAAACCTCCTTCTGGTTAAGATGGAGGTTTCGTTTCACTCATTCAGTTGAAGGTTGTGTTCGTTGTTTCTTCTGGCGGTATGTAATCCTTCCGCGTGTCAAATCGTAGGGGGACATTTCCAACTTTACACGGTCTCCCAGCAGAATGCGAATATAGTAACGGCGCATTTTACCAGCAAGATAAGCCAGGACCTCATGGCCATTATCCAGTTCCACACGGAATTGTGTGCCGGGAAGGGCTTCAATCACAGTACCTTCAACCTGGATTTTCTCTTCTTTTCCCATGATTACTCCTTTCTGTCTTTTCTCAAGGCCGTTATTAATTAGTGATTCTTATTGTAGCGTTGTTTTATTTTCAAGTTACGCGCTGCTTTTTTTGCTTCCATGCGTCGTTTCTCGCTTTTTGAGATAAACCATCGTTTGTCTCGTACGTCACCGAGAACACCGGAACGGACAACTTTTGTGCGAAAACGCCGCAAGAGCTGGTCTTGAGATTCATTTGGTCTTAATATTACGTGCGTCATATTGTTCATCACCTCCCTTCGTTCGAAGGGATTTCCGCAGAAAAAAACTCGGCTGATTTACTTATACCAGTCGAGTGTAAGTTCTTTGGTAAATCAGTATGTATTTGGTGCTATCTATTGAATAGCGCCTCCCAGTATGATATATCTTTTCGGACCAATAACAATCATTATTATACGTTCAAGCGCACACTCTGTCAAATTCTTATGCAATTCTTTTATGGTTAGTTTTCTGAATTGGTCTTTCTTTAATGTTTTTTAGTAGCAACATACTGATTATTGAGAATAATCCGCCCAGGAAAAAAAGGCCTGAATAACCATAAAATTTTCCCGGGTAAGCATTATTAATGATATCGATCGGGATACCCCCAAGTTTACTGAGCGCACTTGCCCCGGCAGTTGCCAGATTGGTTAAACCCAGATACATTCCAGCTTCTGCCCTGGGTGCCAGGCGGCTTGCGAGCGCCCAATTTGAGGAGAGATATAAACCAATTCCTGCACCTAAGACAGCAGCATATAATGTTAGCATCAAAAGATTAGAAGCAAATATTAAAAGGAACGCACCAACCGCAGCGATGACACTGGCAAGATAGATAACCTTACGCGCTCCTATCCTGTCTGTAATCCAACCCCCGAGTAATGAGCAAATTACTAATGACAAGGCCAATGAAGCCATCAGATCACCTGTGGCTTTTACCGGATTTATTACCTGAAAAACATCGCGGATGTAATATTGAGCGAAAGTTTGAACACCATAGATTCCCACCAAAAACAGAAATCGAGAAAGGATCAGCCAGAAGTAAGAAGAATTCGTTTTTAGATCTATTGAAAATATTTGCTTAAGAGAGAATTTTGCATTATCGCCATCTTCGCGCATGGACGTGCTTTCTCGCGAAAAAATAAATGTGACAAGGCTGCAAATTATCAATAGAACCATCACAACAACCATGATTAGCACAGGATAACGGTCTTCTGGCATAAGCAATGCCCCTGCAGCAAGGGAAGCAATGATCAATCCAGCCATATCTAACAAGTTCTTTAACCCACTCGCAAGACCTAATTGTTCATCAGGAACCATATCAGGAATGAGCGCTTGCATTGGGCCGTGAGCAATGTTCGATGTTAGCTGCAATCCAACATAACCCAATATAATGACGAAAAGATTTCCCGACCAGGCTAATAAAGCAATAAAAACAAGATCTAAAGATGTCCCCAATATCGCCAGCGGCCGTCGGCGCCCAATTGGTGAACGCAACCTGTCGCTGATTGCGCCGGAGATTGGTTGAATAACCATTGCAATCACCAGTCCAACAAATGTGAGTAACCCAAGATATGTATTTTTCTTGGTTTCTGGCACAATATGCAGCAGAACTGCAGGTAAAACAATCGGGTGAATACTATTCCACATAAATGATAGTCCCAACCAATATACATTCATTGTGATTAAATTGATCAAGCTTTTCTTTTGCATTTGCTGACTCATGATGCCATCTCAAAATAATTTGGTAGTTGTATTCTAATTCTTTCCATCACAATTCGTGAAATCTTCTCATCATTAGGATCACAAATTTCCTTTAGATGATACGCATGCCCAAAGCTAATTACAAGTTTTTTGTCTTTTTCAAATACACCAACTGGCAGTACCGTTTCCAAGTAATTCGATAACTGGTAGATGAATTTACCCGTTCCTGGAGGGGGCTGCCCTATAATTCCGTATGGATAATCCCTGCCTTCTGGTGCAAGACACACAATCGCTGAAGAATGGCTTTTAACGAACTGGAATACCGCCCTGATACTGAGAGCCCGATCAACCATTTCTCTTGCTACTGGTGGCATCGCCGGAGTTGTGATAAATCCATAAACATCAGCGATACGCCGGAACAAACACCTGGTAATCTTCGTGCGGACAATATCCAGACCATTCGTACGATTGGTCCATGCGTTTGTCATCAACCATAGTTGTTCTTTGGGAAGTTGTGAAGCAATTGCCAGAGCAGCCCAAATGATCGAAAACCCATCACGCGCATAGTGATTCAAAGTAACCAATGTAGAACCAACCTTCGGAATATTTTCAATACCCAACAACTGAATTTGTGATGAATTTCGTTGTAATACAATGTTTGCATCCATATGGTAATTTCGCGTTGAATTCAGCAATAGTGAACTTAAGATGCTACAAGACAAGTGTAAGGGGAAATGAAACCGAGGATAGGACGTTGTGTCGAACATACAATAATTGTATATTCAGTTAAATAAAAAAGTCTTTTGGCAATGACCTACTCTCCCGGGGGGTCGCCCCCCAAGTACCATCGGCGCTGACGGCCTTAACTGCCGGGTTCGGAATGTTACCGGGTGTACCACCGTCGCTCCAATCACCAAAAGACTTTAGTTTAGCAAATAGTATGTAAGATAATGGTTGATAAAAACTGTCGAGTTCTCCGCACCACGTCATAGAAGCGCTCGATCATTAGTACGACTTAGCTGAACGCATTGCTGCGCTTACACATGTCGCCTATCAAGCAGGTGGTCTTCCTGCGATCTTACTTCTTTACAGAATCAGGGATCTAATCTTGAGGCAAGTTTCCCACTTAGATGCTTTCAGCGGTTATCTCTGCCAGACGTTGGCTACCCAGCGATGCCGTTGGCACGACAACTGGCACACCAGAGGTCTGTCCACCCCGGTCCTCTCGTACTAGGGGCAGCTCCTCTCAAATCCCTTACGCCCACAGCGGATAGAGACCGACCTGTCTCACGACGGTCTGAACCCAGCTCGCGTACCGCTTTAACGGGCGAACAGCCCGACCCTTGGGACCTTGTCCAGCCCCAGGATGCGATGAGCCGACATCGAGGTGCCGAGCGAAGTCGTCGATATGAACTCTTGGACTTCACCAGCCTGTTATCCCCGGGGTAGCTTTTATCCGATAAGCCACGGCCTTTCCACTCAGTACCGTGGGATCACTAAGCCCGACTTTCGTCTCTGCTCGACGCGTTGGTCTTGCAGTCAAGCTCTCTTGTGCCTTTACACTCTGCGGTTGGTTTCCATTCAACCTGAGAGAACCTTTGGGCGCCTCCGTTACCTTTTAGGAGGCGACCGCCCCAGTCAAACTGCCCACCTGACACTGTCCCCTATCCGGATAACGGTATAAGGTTAGGGTCTAAACTTGATCAGGGTGGTATTTCACCGATGACTCCACCGACGCTGGCGCGCCAGTTTCACAGTCTCCCACCTATCCTACACAAATCAAGCCCAAACTCAATGTCAAGCTGCAGTAAAGCTCCACGGGGTCTTTTTGTCCTGCTGCGGGTAAGCCGCATCTTCACAGCTATTTCAATTTCACCGGGTCCCTCGTTGAGACAGTGCTCCAGTTGTTACACCATTCGTGCGGGTCGGAACTTACCCGACAAGGAATTTCGCTACCTTAGGACCGTTATAGTTACGGCCGCCGTTCACCAGGGCTTCAATTCAGAGCTTCGCTTACGCTAACCCCTCCTTTTAACCTTCTGGCACTGGGCAGGTGTCAGCCCCTATACATCGCCTTACGGCTTAGCAGAGACCTGTGGTTTTGTTAACCAGTCACTAGAGCCTTGTCACTGCGACCTCTCGACGCTCAAGAAATCTTTCACGAAGAGAGGCACCCCTTATCCCGAAGTTACGGGGTTAATTTGCCTAGTTCCTTAACGAAGGTTCTCCCGATCGCCTTAGTATACTCTACTCGTCTACCAGTGTCGGTTTGCGGTACGGGCACTCTGAAATCATCGCTTAGAGGCTTTTCTTGGAAGCAAGGCTTAGCTCACTTATGCCTTAGAGGACCGCCACCATACCTCAACTCAGTCTGCGGATTTGCCTACAGACCTCAACGTCTGACGTAAGGTGCACCTGCACTACCAATCACAGGCTGGCCTACCTCGCTCCGTCCCCCCATCGCTCCTTCAAAGTGGTACTGGAATATTGACCAGTTATCCATCGCCTACGCCTCTCGGCCTCGGCTAAGGACCCGACTAACCCGACGCGGAACAACCTGGCGTCGGAAACCTTAGACTTACGGCGAACGTGATTCTCACACGTTTTACGCTACTCATGCCTGCATTCTCACTTCTGTCCGCTCCAGCTGTCTTTACAGTCAACCTTCACAGCAAACAGAACGCTCCCCTACCGCTCCAGCTATTGCTGGAACCCATGGCTTCGGTATCATACTTAGCCCCGTTAGATTTTCCGCGCAGGATCACTTGACCAGTGAGCTGTTACGCACTCTTTAAAGGATGGCTGCTTCTGAGCAAACCTCCTGGTTGTTAGAGTAACCCCACATCGTTTACCACTTAGTATGAATTTAGGGACCTTAGCCGATGGTCTGGGCTCTTTCCCTCTCGACTACGAAACTCATCTCCCGTAGTCCGACTACAATGCTCTGGAATAACGGCATTCGGAGTTTGGTTGGGGTCGGTAAGCTATAAGCCCCCTTGCCCATCCAGTGCTCTACCTCCATTATTAAACGCATTGCGCTAGCCCTAAAGCTATTTCGGGGAGAACCAGCTATCTCCAAGTTCGTTTGGCATATCACCTCTACCCACAGCTCATCCCCTAATTTTGCAACATTAGTAGGTTCGGGCCTCCACGAGAGTTTAGGCTCGTTTCACCCTGGCCATGGGTAGCTCACCTGGTTTCGGGTCTAATCCTTGCGACTGAACGCCCTGTTCAGACTCGCTTTCGCTACGGCTCCGGGTGTAACTCCCTTAACCTTGCCACAAAGATTAACTCGCAGGCTCATTCTCCAAAAGGCACGCCGTCAGGCATAGCGGTGCGCACCCAGCTTTCACTGGAGCACCAACCCGCCATTAGCCCTTCGACTGTTTGTAAGCTTACGGTTTCAGTTTCTATTTCACTCCCCTCGTCGGGGTGCTTTTCACCTTTCCCTCACGGTACTAGTTCACTATCGGTCGCTAAGTGTGTTTAGCCTTGGAGGGTGGACCCCCCAGATTCCTGCCGAATTAGCGTGCTCGGCAGTACTCAGGTGCCTGACGGAAGGTAAATCACTTTCGCATACAAGACTATCACTCTCTATGGTTGGCTTTTCCACACCATTCTGCTAGCGATTTACTTTGTAACTTCCATATATCAGGTCCTACAACCCCGCGACAGCAAGCTGCCACGGTTTGGGCTTTTCCCATTTCGCTCGCCACTACTCTGGGAATGATCTCTTTTCCTCTGGGTACTAAGATGTTTCAGTTCCCCAGGTGCCCCTCACACAACCTATATATTCAGTTGTGGATACCGTTGGTTTGCAACGGTGGGTTTCCCCATTCGGAAATCTTCGGATCGAAGCTTGTTCACAGCTCCCCGAAGCTTATCGCAGTGACCCACGTCCTTCATCGGCACTTAGCGCCAAGGCATCCACCGTAAGCTCTTAGTAGCTTCAACGTGATGCGGAGAATTCGACATTCTTTAATCGTTTTCCCATCATCAAATTAAAATTTTGCTTTTAAATTTGGCTTACATACTATTCACTTTTTAAGGTACTGCGGCATTGCTGCCGGCACAGTCAACCTGTGCTCACTGCCTAAGATGTTTCCATCCTGCACAGTGAGCGCACTTTGACCTGATATATTGTTAATTTTCTGCTTTAGACAATCCAGCCCGCCAAATCGCCGGGCTGAAACGGTAATGCGACTTGTCGATCTCTTACTTGTTATACTGTATTCTCTATTCTTACCAATTTTCTCCTAAATATGATGGAGATGAGGGGACTCGAACCCCTGGCCCCCGCCTTGCAAAGGCGGTGCTCTCCCAGCTGAGCTACATCCCCGGATGATAATTGAGGTGGGCCTTTCAGGACTCGAACCTGAGACCTCGCCCTTATCAGAGGCGCGCTCTAACCAGCTGAGCTAAAGGCCCGTGCGGGTACCTCAACAACTCAGGAGTGAAAGGAAAGACCAGGTTCTATTGCCTCTGCACCGTTTGAGGTTCAAGGCAGTAGATCTTCCGTCCTTAGACGGACGATCGGATTCTCTTTAAGAAAGGAGGTGATCCAGGCGCACCTTCCGGTACACCTACCTTGTTACGACTTCGTCCCAGTCACCAACCCCACCTTAGACAGCTCCTTCCTTGCGGTTAGGATACCGGTTTCAGGTGTTGCCAGCTTCCATGACGTGACGGGCGGTGTGTACAAGACCCGGGAACGTATTCACCGCAGTATAGCTGACCTGCGGTTACTAGCAACTCCGGCTTCATGCAGGCGAGTTGCAGCCTGCAATCTGAACTGAGGCCGGCTTTAGGGATTGGCTCCGCCTCGCGGCTTGGCAACCTATTGTACCGACCATTGTAGCGTGTGTGTAGCCCAGGATATAAAGGCCATGCTGACTTGACGTCATCCTCGCCTTCCTCCGGCTTAAAACCGGCAGTCCCGTGTGACACGTATAACACACAGTGAGGGTTGCGCTCGTTAGCGGACTTAACCGAACATCTCACGACACGAGCTGACGACAGCCATGCAGCACCTGTGTAGGCTCCCCGGAGGGTCGTTCACTTTTCAGATCACTACCACCTACATGTCAAACCCTGGTAAGGTTCTTCGTGTAGCATCGAATTAAACCACACGCTCCGCTGCTTGTGCGGGTCCCCGTCAATTCCTTTGAGTTTTAATCTTGCGATCGTAGTCCCCAGGCGGTAGACTTATCGCGTTAGCTACGGTACTGACAGATTTAACTCCGCCAACACCAAGTCTACATCGTTTACGGCTAGGACTACCGGGGTCTCTAATCCCGTTTGCTACCCTAGCTTTCGCGTCTTAGCGTCAGAAATAGTCCAGGAGGCCGCTTTCGCCACTGGTGTTCCTCCGGATATCTACGCATTTCACCACTACACCCGGAATTCCACCTCCCTCTCCTATTCTCTAGTCTGACAGTTTTGAACGACCTCTCCCAGTTGAGCCGGGAGCTTTCACATCCAACTTGTCAGACCGCCTGCACGCGCTTTACGCCCAATGAATCCGGATAACGCTTGCCTCCTACGTTTTACCGCGGCTGCTGGCACGTAGTTCGCCGAGGCTTATTCAGAGGATACTGTCCTTTCTCATCTCCTCTAAAAGCACTTTACAACCCGAAGGCCGTCATCGTGCACGCGGTGTTGCTGGATCAGGCTTTCGCCCATTGTCCAATATTCCCTACTGCTGCCACCCGTAGGTGTATGGCCCGTGTTTCAGTGCCATTGTGGGGGGTCACCCTCTCAGGTCCCCTACCCGTCATTGCCTTGGTAGGCCGTTACCCTACCAACTAGCTGATGGGACGCAGGTCCCTCCCAAAGCGGATTACTCCTTTAATCAGAAGGCATCTAATCCAACTGATAACATAGGGTATTAGCAGTCCTTTCGAACTGTTATCCCCTTCTTCGGGGCAGGTCACCAACGCGTTACTCACCCGTTCGCCACTAGGAAACTTTCATCCGAAGATAATAGTTCCTCGTTCGACTTGCATGTATTAAGCACACCGCCAGCGTTCATCCTGAGCCAGGATCAAACTCTCCGCAAAACAAACACCATTTCTGGTGTCGATTACGAAATTTATATACTCAATAGAACTTTAAGGTACACTTCCTTTCACTCTTCAGTTGTTAAGGTTCAAGCTCAATTGTTACGAGAGGCAGATTCTACCACAACCCTTTTTATTGTCAAGGGTTTTCGCGAAAAAATTACCGATGAATCTCCTTTTGTTACTGGCAATCATCGGCGCTTTTTGATCGTCTGAGCCCCTCGGCTCACCTCGATTATTCTGTTGTAAATGATTTGCTGAATTGCAAATGCTGTGAGGTAACTAAGTGTGGGTATTCTACGACCACCTTACACACTTGTCAAGGCTCTTTGGGTTTTTTCATGCCCTTTTGTCCGTTTTTCTTGATTTTTTAAGGTTTGACCTCTAAATTTTTCGCTATACCACGGTGCTATAATGACCCAATCATGATAGATCAGGAATCAGCATCAGTTTCATCCATCATTTTTCAGTCAATCAAAGCACTGGCCTTGGGATGTTCTGCATTCATTCTGGTCATCGTTCTCACCATTTCGATTTTCCACCTTGTATATATCGATAGGATTTTTCCGGGTCTATATATTGAAGGGTTCTATGTTGGCGGAATGACTGTGGAGGAAGCCGCGGTTAAAATGACGCAGCATTTCAATTCCTTTGAACCCAGAGCGATACAACTCAATTATCTTGATTCAGCAATCGTTGTTGATTCTTCTGATATCGGTTTCTCTATCGATGAGGTCCGAACAGCAATAAAAGCGCATGATTTTGGGCGACGCCTTCCGCTTCATCAATGGCTTCTTCAACAGCCCCTGATAATCGCAAAAAGAATAGAATATCCACCAGTCATGGTCCTGGACCAAAATAGCGCATGGCATCAATTGCAAGAAATCGCCCGCGCACAAGATATTCCCGCAATAGAAGCTAAGTTAGAGCTTGAAGGTGCACAGGTGATTGCTACTCAAGGCCAGATCGGACGAACGTTAGATAAGGAAGCTTCATTGGAAAACATTGTTTCCGCCGTTATCAGTGGAAAAATCGATACGATCGATCTGGTTGTATCAGAAAACATACCCACATTGTTAGATGCAACACCATACATCTCTGATGCTCAGGCAGTCCTCAATCAACCCTTTGTCATCGCTGTTCCTGAAGGAATAAATGCAAACACCAACCGCTGGACGCTTACACCAAATAATCTGGCGCCCATGCTGACATTTATCTCCACAGACGACGCGACGGTTTCGCTCAAACCCCAATTTACAGAAACCAGCATCAATGGGTTGCTGGCATCGATTGCTGAGCAAATCGACACTTCTCCTGAAAATCCTCGCTTCATTTTCAACGATGAGACCCTGCAATTGGATCTTTTTATTGAAGGAATACCGGGTATTGCGGTTGACTTGCAAGCCAGTAAAACCGCCATCCAATCAGCATTGGCAAAAGGTGAGAACCAGGCATTTCTTGTTATAAAAACGCTCACACCTGAGGTATCAAATAATGCAACAGGTAAGGAGCTCGGGATCACAGAACTGGTCCATGTAGAAAACTCCTATTTCTATGGGTCAGACAACGCCCGTATTCAGAATATCGAAACTGCCGCAAATGAATTTCTTGGCATCCTGGTCAAGCCAGGCGAAACATTTTCGATGGCGAGCACCATGGGTGATATCTCTCTAGATACTGGATATTCTGAAGCGCTGATCATTTATGATGGCAGGACGATTGAAGGTGTTGGCGGTGGCGTTTGTCAGGTCAGCACCACCCTCTTCCGCACTGCTTTCTTCGCCGGGTTTCCGATCAATGAGCGCCATCCGCATGCTTATCGGGTTTCATATTACGAAAAGGTCGCAGGCAATAATCGAAATTCTGATCTTGCCGGCTTGGACGCGACTGTCTATATCCCACTTGTCGATTTTAAATTCACAAACGATACACCATATTGGCTATTGATGGAGGCCTATGTCAATCGTGCTGCCAGCCGCATCACATGGAAGTTTTATTCAACAAATGACGGGCGCACTATGGAATGGCAAACAACGGGTCTTACAAATAGGGTTGAACCGAAAAAACCTCTTTATATCTTGAATGATGGTCTTGATTCTGGTGAGATCAAACAGGTCGACTGGGAAGCAGAGGGAGCAGATGTGACAGTACGCCGCGTTGTGTATAAGGAAGGTGAAATCCTTTTTGAGGATGCCTATTTCACCCGATACGCGCCCTGGCGAGCTGTGTATGAATATGGTCCAGGAACAGATGGTATTCCGGATCAGAATGAAGATTAACAATCATTCAGCGTTAGCAGTTCGCAGTGGTAAAATTCCTTTGATTGAATACTGTAAAAAAAGGAGATCAAATGGTCAGTAAGGATCTTTTAGACATTTTGCGTTGCCCCGCTTGTGTACGAGAGAAAGATGGTATGCTAGAACTTCATAAAGAATCCTGGCTCCTCTGCCAGGATTGCGGTAGGAAATATCCGATTGTCGAAGATATTCCAGTTATGCTGATTGATGAAGGTGACAAATGGGCAGCCACAAAGAAAGAAGACCTCCCTATCCCACCCCCAAGGCCACAATAGAGCTGCCTATCTGGTCCATTACTTGCATCTGTTAAACTAATCATTTGAGTGTTAAATATCTATGAAAATTTTTAAGAACCTGGATAAATTGACTAAAACGCTGTTGATTGTTTTTCTCGTCTTAGCGCTGTTGACCAGTGTGGTTGCTTACCGCTTTGTAAACCAGCTCACTGCCGGTATGACGATTCTCGATCTGCCAGGCATCCCGCTTTTCGAGGCGATTTCCGGACAAAAACCTGATAGCGGCAACGACACACCAGTATCCATGCCTGATCCATGGGATGGAAACAGCCGCGTAACCCTGCTCATTCTTGGGCTTGATTACAATGATTGGCGTGGTGGAGAAACACCTCATAGCGATACGATGATCCTGCTCAGCCTGGACCCGATCACGAAGACAGCTTCAATGCTGTCTTTACCTCGCGATCTGTGGGTCAATATTCCAGACTTTGGATATGGCCGCATCAATGAGGCGTATTTTAATGGTACCGCTTATAAACTCCCCGGCGGTGGTGCGGAACTTGCCCGCCAGACTGTGGAACAATTTATCGGTGTCCCTGTCCAATATTACGCGGTCATTTATTTTGATGCTTTCATCAGTTTCATTGATGAAATTGGCGGGGTCGTTATCCAACCCGAACAGGCAGTAAAAATCGAGAAGTTCGGTGGTGGACAGGAAGAAGTGCTGCAACCTGGTGTCATGTACACACTCGATGGTGAATTAGCCCTTTCGTATGCCCGTGCCCGTTATACAAAAGACGGCGATGTCGATCGCGCCCGGCGACAACAGGAAGTCATCCTCGCGATCAAGAACCGTATTCTGAAATATGAGAACCTGCCTGGTTTGATCGCAAAAGCGCCGGCACTTTACCAGGAACTATCATCCGGCATCAGCACGAACTTGAACCTGCAGGAAGCTATTCAACTGGGTATTTTGGGAATAAATCTGGACACGAATAATATTAAAAAAGGCGTGATCGATTTTAATATGGTCATCCCAACCCAATCCCCTCAGGGCGAGGCTATACTCAAGCCCATCCCGGACAAAATCCGTGCATTGCGGGATGAGTTATTTGCCACCAGCGGGACCGGCGCACCGATCGCTTCGCCTTCAGAAAATTCAACCCTTGTTCGAGATGAAGCGGCCTCGGTGGTCATCTGGGATGGCAGCGGGCAGGCAGGGCTTGCAGATCGCACATCCGCTTATCTGCAAAACCAGGGCGTCAATGTTCTTCAAGTTGCGGATGCTGGCAGCTATTCTCCGGCGACAAAAATTGAAATTTTCAATGGAAAACCATATACCGCCGATTTCCTTGTGAAGACTTTTGGGGTTGCTTCAGCGAATATTTGGAATACCTACGACCCATCTGCCGGAGTAGATATCCGTGTCACGCTTGGCGGCGATTGGGCTGCAAACAATCAGCTTCCATAGAATTATTTTCACGAATTTGAAAGGCGGCTTGCGCCGCCTTTTTTATTTCATCATCGGGATCTTTATCCCATGCTTTTTAGCTGTTTCGATTGCCAGCTCATAGCCCGCGTCAACATGCCGCATCACGCCAGTCCCCGGATCTGCCGTCAGTACCCGATCTAGTCTTTCTGCTGCTTCTGGTGTTCCGTCTGCAACAACCACCATGCCCGCATGTTGGCTGAATCCAATGCCTACTCCACCGCCATGATGAAATGAAACCCAAGTTGCGCCGCTGACTGCATTCAAGAGCGCATTCAGGATCGGCCAATCACTGACCGCATCCGTTCCGTCTAACATGCTCTCTGTTTCACGGTTTGGAGATGCGACGGACCCGGAATCTAAGTGATCCCGGCCGATCACAATTGGCGCATTTAATTCACCGCTGGCAACCATCTGGTTGAATTTCAATCCAGCTTTAACCCGCTCACCATAACCCAGCCAGCAAATCCGCGCAGGCAATCCCTGGAAAGGAACCCGTTCCTTCGCCATCTCAAGCCACCGGATCAGGTGTGTGTCACCCGGGAAAAGCTCTGCAATCGCCCGATCAGTTTTAAAGATATCCTCTTCATCTCCAGACAATGCAACCCAGCGGAAAGGTCCTTTTCCTTCACAGAATAATGGGCGAACATAGGCAGGAACAAATCCAGAAAAATCGAATGCGTTGGTCAATCCATTGTCATACGCCCGCTGGCGGATATTATTTCCGTAATCAAAAACCTCTGCCCCTTTCTCCTGAAAAGCCAGCATCGCACGCACATGATCGGTCATTGTATCGATAGACAATTTTGTATATTTCTTCGGATCATTCTTCCGCATTTCACTGGCTGCTTCTAAAGACAAACCTCGGGGTACATACATTAGAAAATCGTGCGCCGGAGTCTGGTCTGTCACTACATCAGGGATAACATTGCTTTCCAATAGCGCTGGATAAATGTCTGCAGCGTTTCCGATCACACCAACGGATAGCGGTATGCCGTTTTCCTTGGCCTCAAGCACCATGCTTAGTCCCTCTTCCAGGTCATCCACAACCTCATCAAGGTACCCGATCCTTTTTCGGAGATGCGCTTGTTCCGGGTCAACTTCAACGATCAACCCGGCCCCCTCGTTCATCGTAATCGCCAGCGGCTGCGCCCCTCCCATTCCGCCCAGCCCCGCTGTAAGGACAAATTTTCCCTTGAGAGAGCCCCATCCGCGTTGATTGGCTAAAGATGCAAGTGTTTCATACGTGCCCTGTAAAATCCCCTGTGTGCCAATATAAATCCAGGAACCGGCAGTCATTTGGCCATACATCATTAATCCGTGCGCAACTAACTCGTCAAAATGCGATTGGGTAGCCCAATGCGGTACAAGGTTGGAATTTGCGATCAAAACTCGCGGCGCATGTGTATGTGTGCGGAATATTCCGACCGGTTTACCCGATTGGACGATCAATGTCTCATCTTCATCTAGATTCTTCAATGATTCGAGTATTGCATCAAAACATTCCCAATTTCGAGCAGCCTGACCGCGTCCGCCATAAACCACTAGCTCTTCCGGGTGCTGTGCCACATCGGGGTCGAGGTTGTTTTGGATCATTCGAAACGGTGCTTCGATTTGCCAATTCTTACAGGTTAGTTTCGGTCCGCGAGGAGCGCGGACTGGTCTAGGGTTTGCCATGCTTACCTCCTGTTATTCAGTACCTATATTTGATTCTACTCACATTAACATGTTTCTGACGCAAAATCGACATATTTATCATATAATCATAAACCGATTAATGATAACCAATTTTCTTCTTCTGAGGTTTTAAGAATGCCGGTTTATGTCTACCATTGTGAAGATTGCGATTTTCAATTTGAACAACAACAAAAGTTCACTGATAATCCATTAAAAAAATGCCCGAGCTGCAGCAAGAATTCGTTGCACAAGGTATACACACCTGTAGGAATTATCTATAAAGGATCAGGTTTCTATTCAACCGACCACCGCTCCAGTTCTGGCGCTGTCTCTCCAACAAAGCATAGCACGGACACCGCAAAACAAGAAAGTAAAAGCGAATCAAAAACAGAAAAAAAATCCACAAAAGAAAAGTCCTCTTCTGATTCATAAAATTCACCCCTTTTTTAACAACAAATTTATCCGCCTATCAAAAGCTTGAATGATAGAATCTGGTTTATGAAAAAATGGCAGATTTGGCTGGGCCTGCTTATCAGCGCGGTCTTTATTTTTTTCGCCTTCCGCGGGTTGGATTTCTTAGAAATTCTTATTTCCATCCGTTCCGCAAATACGATGTGGCTTCTGCCAGCAATACCTTTATATTTTTTTGGTTTGTGGTTTCGGGCTTATCGTTGGAAAATATTGCTCAGCCCAATATCGGATTATAAAACGCACCAACTGTTTTCAATCGTTGCCATTGGGTACATGGGTAATAATATTTATCCCGCCAGGCTTGGCGAACTGGTTCGTTCAGCCATATTAAAAAAAGATGCAAATATACCTGTTTCTGCATCGCTGGCAACCATCATTATCGAACGCATCTTCGATGGTATAGTGATGCTTGGGTTCATTATCCTCAACATTTCAGTTATTAGCCGCATGGCGCATAGCATTGATATAAAACAAACGGTTGACTCTGTCGCGGCCTGGGGATCCGGTATATTTTTGTTTGCATTCCTAATATTCATCATCGCCGCATTCTTTCCGAACGCTTCTGCCGGGATAATTAACAAGATCTCTTTAAAGATCCTTCCCACAAAATATTCACGATCAATAAACACTTTCGTAGAAAAGTTCTTTTCAGGTATCCAGTCGCTTTCTTCACCTTTTCAAACAATTACTATACTGATGGTCACAATCGGTATCTGGTTAATAGAAACGATTTTTTACTGGATCATTATGCAAGCGTTTCCATTTGACATCAGCTTCGGTACATTAATGCTGCTCAGTGGTTTCTTGAACTTGTTTACGATCATTCCTTCATCACCGGGTTATATTGGCACCTTTGACGCACCTGGCATTGCTCTGCTGACCGCTCTAGGAATCGGAAGCCAAAATGCCGCGGGGTACACACTTCTTTTACACGCCGCATTATGGTTGCCAGTAACTGTGCTCGGAGCAATTTTCTTTTTACAAAAGGGCATCTCGTGGAATGAAGCCATCAATCAGGCAAAAGAGGATTAATGATGATGAGAATAGCCATCATTGGCGCAGGTATTGGCGGACTCACCGCCGCGTTTGATCTGGTAAATGCAGGACACGCTGTAACAATTTTTGAACGCGATCAAAAACCAGGTGGATTGGCTGGTGGGTTTAGAAAGGAGGCATGGGATTGGTCAGTTGAAAATTTTTATCATCATTGGTTTTGGACTGATAAACCTATGCTGAAGCTCATCGAGGATCTTGGGTTGTCGGAAAAAGTGGTATTTAGCAAACCGAAAACAGTTGTTTATCATTCTGGAGATTTTTTTCCGTTAGATTCTGTTTCGTCGGTGCTCAAATTCCCTGGATTTTCATTTTTTGATAAAATGCGGTTTGGAACCGTAACCGCCTATCTGAAGTATCTATCTGGTTGGCGAAGATTGGAAAAATATACTGCCGTTGATTGGATCAAGCGTTTTTATGGCGGGAATTTATACAAGATTTTCTTTGAGCCGCTTCTGGTGGGAAAATTTCACGATCATTACCAGGACGTAAACATGGCCTGGATGTGGGCACGATTCAAAGCCCGATCCGCTAAACTTGGCACTTATCAGGGAGGATTTCAACAATTTCTTGATGATTTCTCTCAGATCCTAAGCGAGAAAGGCGTGATCTTTAAATACAACACCACCATTAAGGAAATCACCTCCCGGCATGATGAGAGATTATCGATCAAGAATATTCAAGGGTCTGTCAATCAGTTTGATCAGGTATTGGTGACAATCCCGCCACCCCTTTTCGCCAAAATGGTCCCGATATTACCGGATGAATATCTAAACAAGATTAATCAACTAAAAGGAACCGGAGCTATCGTGATGGTCTTTGAACTCTGTCGGCAATTATCCGAACGGGGTTATTATTGGTACAACATGCCGAAATCCGCCGGCTTTCCTTTCCTTGCTCTGGTAGAACATACTAACTTTGTCAGCAGCAAACACTTCAACGGGAACCATATCGTTTATTGTGGAGATTATCTCGACAACAATCACCCTTATTTCTCTTATTCTGAATCAGAATTAACCGATCTATACCTTTCAGCATTCAATAAGATCAATCCGGAATTTTCAAATGATTGGATTGTCGATAAGTGGTTGTTCAAAGCCCCATTCGCTCAACCTATTCCTTTCATCAACCATTCAAAAATCCTTGTGGATATTAAAACGCCAATCAAAGGTTTGTTTTTAGCGTCAATGAGCCAAATCTATCCCTGGGATCGTGGAACAAATTATGCTGTTGCGTTTGCTCACCAGGCGACACAGATCATGCTATCTGAGCAAAAAAACGGTTAATACAGAATTGTGTGCAAGTTTTTAGTTTTTTGTAAAAAACAATTTATTCAATCTTTTAAAGTAGTGGGGGTTTTCAACAAGACCTGGCATCATTTTATCCAGTCAGCCCTTACATATAGGGGGGGTAAGATTGTATTACCGCCACAAACAATCAAGAACTTGCGTTCTAATTGAATGTAAACAGTCTTTCAATTTCTTCACATTTTTTAAGATAGTTATTCTTAAAGATGGATATTCTTTTAAGGTTGCGTAGGGAGAAAGTATTGTTCATCGCGCTTTTATTTGCTAAAATTTTTCATAGAAATTATTTCAGGGGTTTGCCCAAGAATCACCCTTCAAGGGTTATCCCAAAATCTAACGCACCGATCAATCGAATGTTTATCTGATCCCACTCGTTTATTTGTGGGGTAATTTTACATATCATTTTTAAAGGGAAGAATTCAGGAAGGAGGATAGGAACACACATGGAAGCAAAGCAGGCATGGAAAGCAGTATTAGGACAATTGCAAATGGAGCTACCCAAGCCTACTTTTGACACCTGGGTAAAGGATAGTAATTTGACCAGCCATCAAGGAAATGAATTCACTATAAGCGTTCAAAACGCTTATGCTCGTGATTGGTTGGAATCCCGCCTTACTGTCACTGCAGAAAAAATGCTTACCGGCATCATGAACGCTCCCCAGACTATCCGCTTTGTGATCCAATCCAAACCCGAAACTGAAATCAGGTTTGATCAGCCCCATTTTGAAAATACGGACAGAGAAGAATTTCAAACAAATGGGCTTTCACAATTCAACTCTCGATACACTTTTAACAAATTCGTTGTCGGGCCAAATAACCGTTTGGCACATGCAGCCAGCCAGGCGGTCGCGGAAAATCCGTCGAAAGCTTACAATCCGCTTTTCCTTTATGGCGGCGTCGGCTTAGGAAAAACGCATCTTCTCCAGGCAATTGGAAATGAAGTATCAAAGCATGGCTTGAATGTGATCTATGTTTCGTCAGAAGAATTCACCAACGATCTGATCAACGCAATCCGCAAACACAACACCTCAAGTTTTAGGGAAAAATATCGCAGTATTGATGTGCTTTTAATTGATGATATCCAATTCATCGCCGGTAAAGAGTCTACGCAGGAAGAATTCTTCCACACTTTCAACACATTGCATGGACAAAACAAACAAATTGTCGTTACATCAGACCGCTCACCAAAGTCGCTGGTCACTCTGGAAGAAAGATTGCGTTCCAGGTTTGAATGGGGGTTGATCGTTGATATTCAACCACCGGAACTTGAAACTCGGATTGCCATACTTCGTACAAAAGCAGAAAATGCCGGCCGTATAGTACCTGACGAGATTCTGGAGGCGATCGCCCACCAGATTCAAGCGAATATCCGTGAACTTGAGGGAGCGCTCACACGCGTTTTAGCCTACTCCGATCTCAGCGGTCAGCCGTTGACGATGGATCTGACACGCGTCGCTTTGACCGATTTCACCCCTCGCAGGAAAGATGTTGATCCAGTCTATGTTATGGAAGTAGTGGCAGACGCTTTCAATTTATCCGCCGAAGAGATCGTTAGCCGAAATCGCTCAAAGAAATTCGCTTTACCCAGACAGATTGCCATGTACTTAATGCGGGATGTCGCTAATGCCTCTTTCCCAAAGATCGGTGAGACGCTCGGCGGCCGGGATCATACCACCGTTCTGTATGCTTGTGATAAAGTTAGTGGCATGCTTGAAGATGATGATATTTTCAGGCGGCAAGTTTTCCAAATCCGCGACCAACTTTACAAACAAAATGCTTATGTGTAAATCTTTAACATATTATTTACACTTTTCACACCAATAATTCGTACAGCATGGTAGAATTTTCAAGGTAAGTGTTGTTGATTTATCGTAGAGAATTTTGGTTTAGGAAGTATATTTTAGAAATTACAGCCCTGGTCAGAACTACTTACCAGGGCTTTTTTTATATTGAAAACAACAGCTGCAAAGCTGAAAAATTATAAAATAAGGAAAAAAAATGAAAGAATCAAATTTAAAAATAATACCCCTTGGCGGCCTGGGGGAAGTCGGCCGCAATATGATGCTGTATGAGTATGACAATGCAGCAATCATTGTCGATTGCGGAACTATGTTCCCTGACAATGATATGCTCGGGATCGATTACATCATCCCGGATTTTCACTATCTTCGCAGCCGTAAAGACAAAATCCGCGGTGTTATCTTCACCCACGGACACGAAGATCACATAGGTGGAATTCACCACCTGCTGGAAGAGGTCAATGTACCAATCTACGGTACACCGCTGACTCTGGGGCTGGTGAAAGTGAAACTAGCCCGCCGAAATATGTTGGATTCTGCCACTCTCAAAACCATTCATGCGGGAGACACCATTAAGCTTGGGCCATTTAAGATCGATTTCTTCCATGTATGTCATTCCATCCCGGATTCCGTAGGGTTGGGAATCGAAACACCGGAAGGCTTGATTGTCCAGTCTGGCGATTTTAAATTTGACCATACCCCGGTTGATAACTGGCCAACGGATTACGCAAAACTGGTTGAGTTCTCACAGCGTGGCGTATTGGCATTGATTGCCGACTCCACCAATGCAACACGACCTGGATGGACACCATCAGAAATGGTGGTCAGCGAAGCCCTTGATAATGTTTTCAAAAAGACACAAGGGCGCATCATTATCGCCAGCTTTGCATCCCTGATTTCGAGAGTACAGCAAGTCGTCAACGCGACCCTCGATCATAAACGCAAAATTGCGTTTGTTGGAACCAGCATGGTAGACAATGTGAAAATGGCAATGGAATTGGGTTACCTCGACATTCCAAAAGGAATGCAAGTCAGCATCAATACCGCACTCGAATTACCGGATGACGAAGTGGTCATCATGTGTACCGGAGCTCAGGGAGAACCGCGTTCGATTTTGGGCCGTCTGGCCCGTGGTAACCAGCGCCAGTTCGATATAAAGCAGGGTGATACGATTGTCCTTTCTTCTAAAACCATCCCTGGTAATGAAGAAGCTGTCTTTTCTACGATCAATGAACTTTTCAGGCGTGGAGCAAATGTTATATATGAAGAGATTCTTCCGGTTCATGTTTCCGGGCACGGCAGCGAGGAAGACCTCAAGTTGCTGATCCACCTCACTAAACCCAAGTATTTCATTCCAGCTTATGGCGAAACCAGGCACCTCACACAAGCATCAATCATCGCGAAAAAAACGGGTATTTCTGAGAAACATGTTATCTTGGCTGAAAATGGAAATGTGATCAATATCAAGAATAATAAAGTGCGGGTTCGCGGTTCGGTTTCTTCAAATTACATCTTTGTCGATGGATCCGGAGTTGGTGATCTGGGTATCGAAGAACTCCGTGACCGAACGCAGCTTTCAAAAGATGGGATCGTGTTTATTCACGCCAACATCAACCAGCATGGCGATCTGCACGGTAAACCAGGAATCACAAGCCGTGGATTTATGGCTAATCAGGAATCAGAGGAAATCCATCGGCGGCTTGAGAATTCCGTCAGGGAAGCAGTCAATCACGCAAATGGCAAGGTTGAAAAAAGCATCATTCATTCTGTTAAGAGCTACCTCTATAAAGAAACACGAAGAAATCCTACCATTATTGTGATGGTAACCCAGCTATAGCCCTGGTTTAATCATCCTGCCAGCCATGTTTACCCCGCAAAGGAACAAAAACTACTGGCAGGATTTTTTCTTTAATAAAACCGTCTTTCCCACGCTTCCATATTTCCAGTGTCTGGCGTGAACGATCACCCACCGGTGCAACGATCTTACCCCCGAGAGCAACCTGTTTTTTAATCTCTTCTGAAAGAAAAGGAACAGCTGCGGTGATTATGACCCGGTCGTATGGGTGGTGAGCAGGTAAGCCTATTGATCCATCTCCAACAAATAAACAAACATTTTTAATATCTAATAAATCGAGTGTTGATTTTGCGCGGGCGGATAATTCTTCAACCAATTCGACTGAAAACACCATGTTAACTAGGTGGGCGAGAATTGCTGTTTGGTAACCAGAGCCTGTGCCAATCTCCAGCACCTTTTCATCTCCGTTTAAATCCAAGCAGCTGGTCATCAATGCGACAATATACGGTTGGGAAATCGTTTGGTCAAATCCGATTGGCAGGGGGCGATCTGTATAAGCGTGTTGAATATATTCTTCTGGAACGAACATATGGCGGGGAACCAACCTGAACGCATCCAGAACACGCTGATCTTCAATTCCCCTTTGCATGATCTGATCATTGATCATTCTCTCGCGCGCTTTTACCAATGAATCGTTTGTATCCATCAATTTTATTATAGCGGACGTCGCATTCCGGGTTCTGCCTGTAAATCTATGGAAATCTGCCGATCAACTTTTCCCATTGGCACATCACCTAATTGGTCGACGTCCGCCCAGGCATAGTCAGCAACTTCAAGCTTTTGAATAATCCCTGATGCGATTTGTGCTGCATATGTATATACAGTAACCGAAAAATGAGTATAAGCATGCTGGTATTTTCCCAGCGATTTTCCTACTTCAATCTCCACACCAATTTCTTCGCGTATTTCCCGTTTTAGAGCGGCTTGCCGAGACTCCCCTTCTTCCACTTTACCTCCTGGAAATTCCCAGAGTCCACCTAACAATTTGTTTGGTAGTCTTTTGGTAATCAGAACTTTCGAATCGGCTCGAATAACAGCTGCAACCACAATCATACGCGGAATTGGGTTTTTCTTTTTTTTCACCGGAAGAAGATCCTGGGTTTTGTTTTTATAGGCAAGACAATGATCTTTAATTGGGCATTTTTCACAAATCGGTTTCCCGGGTAAACAGATAAGTGAACCAAGGTCCATTACTGCCTGATTTAACTCACCAGCTTTACCAAATTGGATGATTGCATTGAGGTATTCATTCAAAGCATGTTTAGTCTTTGTCTGGTTCACCTCTTCATGGCAATCCATCAAGCGGGCGATAACCCGCAGGCCATTTGCTTCCAATGCAGGCACCTTCTGGCCAAACGCGATTGAGCAAATTGCTCCAGCAATATACTCACCAATTCCTGGCATTATCCGTAATTCTGCGAAGTTTTCAGGCAGTTTGCCGCTATACTTACAAACTAATATATCAGCAGTTTTTTTGATATTGCGCGCCCGGCTATAATAGCCCAATCCTTCCCAGAATTTCAGCACCTCTTCTTCAGAACAACGCTGAAGGTCTTCGATTCTTGGAAAAACGCGAGTCCACTTGATGAAATAGGGAATAACGGTCTCTACCTGTGTTTGCTGCAACATCACTTCAGAAATCCAGGTCAGATATGGGTCATCGACATTCCGCCACGGCAACTGGCGTGCGTTTTTTTGATACCAACGCAGCAGATCCTTATGGATAGCTTTATACCGAGACAAATTCATGCAGGAGATTAATTAGAATTGAAAACTTCCATTTGCAAGGACAATCTTTTCCTTATAATCCGAAACGAATTGCAGAAGTTTTTCAACCAATAGACCCCAAGGTTGTGAATTAATGATCTTCTTTATTCCTTCCACGCTGGGCAGGGTTGCACCAACCAATATCTGAGGTTGATCACCAAATACCGTCACCCAGGCATCACTGAGAGTAAATCCAAGTTTTTGCACTTCTGGCAGAAACTCACGCACAACAAACTCAAAATACTCTTGTTCACTTTCTGGTTTGATATCCCATGTCAGGATTAGTTTCGCAGCCATTTCTTTAATGTGTGAAATCCAATACAACCACTTGTGTTTCTTCAGGCAGTTTTTCCGGTTCTGAAACGATTAAGCTGGGAAGCGTGTCAACCTCTGATAACCCCATTACTTTAAGGAATTTCCCGATCGGTTCCAGATCGGCTTTCGATGCAGCTGTCGCGTAATGCATGGGGATAACAATGTTGGGTTCAAAGAGGCTGATTACTTCAGATGCTCTGGTTGCGTCAAGCGCATCTCCCCCGCCAACCGGCACAAGTGCAATGTGCACCGGACCAAGAGATTCAACCTCAGTTTGAGTAGGCACCTGCGCCATATCCCCCAGATGGGCTATATTAATACCATAATAATCTATCAAGTACAGAGTGTTTACAGGTCTGTCTTTCCCATTCTTCTTTCTTTTATCAGTCTGAAGCCCAGTGACAAAAACGCCACCAATTTCATATTCACCCGGACCATCGATAATATAAGCATCTCCCCGTATAGCCTTTTGATCGTTATGAGATGGTGATTCATGACTAATGGTAACGATATCAGCTTTCAATTTCAATGGTTGATAGCCCACCTCTTCGCTGTCATAAGGATCACAAACAACCGTTGCCGTGCCGCGGCCGCTAAGTCGAAAACAAGAATGTCCGTACCAATTGATTTCCATCCAACCTCCGTATTCGCGGTTGATTATACATTAGAATGACTACGCTGCTTTTCTTAGCGAAAAACGATGTATATAAAATGAGGTTTAAACAATCTTCAAGAAATTACGATCATCAGCACGTCCGCCTACACTTCCTGTGAGAGTAAAATTTTCGAAAATTTCAAAATTTCAATCAAAATAACAAAAAGCAAAGGGTGAATTTCGTACGATTTTTCAGGTTGATCAGTTTCTATAGATTTTTCTCAAGTCTGTGGTAAAATCTTTGCCTTGTCCTAGATTTTAGCTTTTGGTATAATCACTTGTCTGTACCTTAAGTATATATTTACTTGCCGACGTAGCTCAAACGGCAGAGCAATCGCCTTGTAAGTGATAGGTTACGGGTTCGATTCCCGTCGTCGGCTCAGTTGCGATCGAGCAAGTGAGCATGATCTACTCAACGGACCATCTCACTTGCCTGCCTGCAACTGGCAGTATGGACGGTTACCCAAGTGGCCAAAGGGGACTGACTGTAAATCAGTTGGCGAATGCCTTCGGAGGTTCGAATCCTCCACCGTCCACTGGCTAATAAGCCATGAAAATCCCGTTCACCGGGAAAAGGGCAAGGTAAGCCCTCATAGCTCAGTCGGTAGAGCACGTTCTTGGTAAGAACGGGGTCATGGGTTCAAATCCCATTGAGGGCTCAAAGTGCCGAAGTAAGAGAAATTATTAGACAATAAGAGGAGTTGAAATATGGCAAAGGAAGTATTTGAACGAACGAAAAATCACATGAACGTGGGCACCATGGGTCACATTGACCATGGCAAGACCACGCTCACCGCTGCGATCACCAAGTACAGTCACATCCGCGGTATGGCA
>Ga0334890_1000364_pt1 | contig 83587 bp, 79 predicted proteins | sample GraSluR1_MG_3_FD_207220 | JGI IMG/M metagenome (GOLD analysis project Ga0334890, IMG submission 207220) | Sludge microbial communities from methane-producing bioreactor in Wageningen University, Netherlands - Granular Sludge_31_08-R1 | ecosystem: Engineered > Bioreactor > Anaerobic >... | reverse complement strand
TCAGCAGCAACGTGACAAACGTGTATCCCAGCGAGGCGCTGGTGACCCTGAACGGGGAACTCCGAAAAACAATGGCGGATCAGATCATGACCGCCGATAAAAAAAGATTGAAGGGGCCGCTCGGCGCACTTTCGAAAGAAGACATTCTCCAGCTGGAAGACAGCATCCGGGTGCATCTCGGACTGCCCCGATAGAAAAACTCTACGGTTATGTTTTGATCAGTATTACGCATTTTGCTGAACGATTGTGCTATGCTTCTGGAAAATGGAATTTTTTTGAAAGAGGCGATCCGATATGACGATGGCCATCGAGCGAACGCTCACGGACTTCTTCGAGGAGGAGCAATCCGTCCGCCTCGCTTTCCTGATGGGCTCCTTCGCCAAGGGGACGGCCCGTCCGGACAGCGATGTGGACGTCGCCGCGCTCTTCGACCGGGCTCCGGACTTCATGGAGGCACTCGATCTCCGGGAGCGGCTCTCGGCTCTGCTCCGACGCGAGGCCGATCTGGTGGTGCTGAACGACGCGGGACCGATCATCAGGATGCAGGCGCTGAAGTCCGGGATCAGACTCTTCGCGCGGGGGAAAGCGTACGAGGATTTCTTCGTCCGCACCGTCAACGAGTACGACGACCTGAAGCGCCTCCGCGCCCCGATCGAAGAGGCCGTGCTGAGGAGGAGAATCTATGCCTGACAAAGACGTAGTGCTGGCGAAAGTCGCGACCATCCAAAGGTGTCTGACCCGAATACGAGAGGTCACGTTGCTCGATCCGGCGAGACTCGACGATATCGACGTCCAGGACATCTTCATCCTCAACCTGCAGAGAGCGATCCAGGCCGCGCTCGACCTCGCGGCCCACGTCGTCGCCTCGGAGGGGCTGGGGCTCCCGGAGCGGGCTCGGGAGAGCTTTATGTTGTTGAAAAACGCGGAGGTCATCGACGCGGAGACGGCTACAAAGATGGAGAAGATGACGGGCTTCCGGAACATCGCCGTACACGACTACCAAGCGCTCGCCCCGGAGATTCTGAAATCAATCCTCGTTCATCATCTGAAGGACTTGGAGGACTTCTATGCTGACGTGCTGCGATTTTTCGGCTCTACGGATCGATAAATATGCAAGAAGAGCCGGAGTATCTCTCCGGCTCTCGAATACCCTTCTTTGAAACGCACCTCAAAAACAACGCCCGTTTCTCTACTTCTCCAGCGAGGCGAGCCCCTTGTCGAGAGCATCCAGCGCCCTGTCCATCTCTTCCCGTGAAATGACAAGAGGGGGTTGGAAACGGACCACGTTGTCGTTCACGCCTCCATGGCCTATGAGCACCCCCTCCTTTCTGCAGAATTCCCGCAGCGCGGCAGTTTCGGCAGCCGCAGGACGTTTCTCCGCATGAACAAGCTCGAGACCGATCATCAGACCTCTCCCCCTGATATCCCCGATCAGAGGGTACTTCTTGGCCAGGTAGCCGCACTGCTCCATAAAGTACTTCCCCTTCTCCATCGCTTGGCCGGGGACGTTCTCCCCGACGAGGAACTCGACGTTCGCAAGCGCTGCGGCGCACGAGACCGGGTTGCCGCCGAATGTCGAGAGGTGATCGCCGGGACGGAACGCGGAGGCGATCTCCGGCGTCGTGATGAAGGCGCTCAGCGGAAAACCTCCCGCGATCCCCTTCGCCATCGTGATGATGTCGGGTACGGCATTCCACCCCTGGATGGCGAACAGGTGACCTGTGCGTCCGAAGCCGGACTGGACCTCGTCCGCGATGAACAGGATCCCGAGTTCGTCGAGGATCTCCTTCACCGTCTCGAAGTAGCCGGGCGGAGGCATTATGATGCCGCCCTCGCCCATCACCGGCTCGGCGATGAATGCCCCGACCGAACCGCTCGTATGGAAGTCGAAGATGTCGCGGAGGAAGCGGGCGCACTTCAGCCCGCAGGAGTCTGGATGCATCTCGAAGGGGCAGCGGTAGCAGTACGGCGCGGGGGCGAAGGCGACTCCCGAAAGATACGGCCCGCCCCTGTACTTCCGTTTCCGGTTGCCGGTGACGCTCAGCGTCGCGTTGGTCCGTCCGTGGAACGAAGCGGTGAGCGCGATGACCTCCGGATTGCCCGTGTGCTCCTTCGCGATACGGAGCGCGCCTTCGATCGCCTCGGCGCCGCTGTTCGAAAAGAACGTCTTGGAGAGCGCGCCGGGCGTTACCTCCGCCAGCTTCTCCGCGAACAGCGCGGGAGGCTCCGAATAGTAGACGTAGGCGCCGCAGTGGACCAGTTTGTCCATCTGCTTTTTGGCAGCCTCCAGTACGCGGGCATTGCCGTGCCCGGCGTTCACCACGGAGATTCCTGCAAAACAGTCGATGTACTCCCTGCCTTCGACGTCGTATATTTTCGCGCCCTCAGCCCTCTCGACCACCACATCCTCAAGCCTCTTGATACTGTGAAGATTGACGAACCGATCGTACTTCTCCTTGATTGCGAGCAGCCTTTCGCTTGCCATTTTCCAGCCTCCCCTCAATTTTGTTCCGGAATACCGGCGCAGAGCATCTATCCGAGGCAGACCGCAGCCGTCGGCGGAAAAAATGCGCGCCTCCTCAACACAGTTCGCCGAAATCCACGCACTCGTCCTCCCGGCGCGGAATCCCGCGATTCCCCGTAATCAGGAAAGGGCGACAAGAACGGTGCAAAACCGCCGAAAAACCCGCTTCAAAAACTGGTGAAAAAAACGGCGATGAACTGCTGATCGGAAAAAGTCCGGAATTTGATTGTTCATTCTAAAGGGATCGATTTCTTTTGGCAAGCCCCGGACGGAACCCTAAATCCGCAGGCAGAGGGGGCGTCGCCGGTGCTCGCCGGGGCCGCCGGTGAGGCTTCATGGAATGACGCTGCGGGGAGGAATCGCGAGCTTCAGACCATGACGGAGGCCGGGTTCCTCTCCCATACGTCCGGGGAAATGCTCCTATTTTGAAAGCAGCCAGTCGCGCAGCCGGAATTTCTCGTCGAGCTTTTCGGCCGAACAGCACGTTTCCGCGTCGCCCCGAAGCAGCCTCCACAGCGGTCTGCCGTGCCGGAACAGAAGGTCCTTCATGCGGAGCGGATAGTAGAGGAAAATACGCCACGAGTCGGCCGGAGCCGGGTACATCATCGCCATCTCCTCGCGCGGCAGAAAGATGCGCTTGACGATGAACGAGATTTTTCCCGCCGGACCGCCGGCCCTCCGCAGAAACGCGGCCGCATGCGTTCCTGCGCTTCTTCCCCGGCGGGTTTCGAGAAGACATTCACGGGCGAGAGCGAACCGCCGCTCCTCGAAATCTTCCGGACGCAGCAACGCGAGCAGGTCCTCGCCTATCGGCGCCGAAAGCAGCTCCCGCGAGAGCCTCAGAAGGACATAGACCGCCCTGGAGAGCCCCCATCCGCGGGCGCGTTCCCCGATCCCGGGCCAGTTTAATTCGCCTGCGAAGCACCGGAGAATTTCCGCGACGTCGCAGAGCATTCTCAGCCGCATTTCGGACGCGTGCTTGGCCGCGTGGGCACAGATATAAATCAGTAGGTCCCCGGACGAGAGGACCAGCGCGTCCGTCTTGCCGGACCGCATCCTCTGGGCCCTGCTCCAGACGGCGTCGAGGTCGATGGCGCACGCGTGGACCGGAGCGATCAGCCTCCAGTGGACTTCCAACCGGAGTCCGCTCTTCATCCTGTAAGCGAAGTGGCAGTTGCGTTCGACGATCACGCGGTTGGGCTCCTCCGGCTCGCCTCCCGCCTGCAGGAGCATCTCCTCCGTCCTGCTCAGGTCCTCCCGCCGCACCAGCAGGTCGACGTCGCCCATGCTCCTGAGGGCGATGTTGCCGTAGACCGCTTCGGCGAGGTGCGCCCCCTTCAGCAGGATGACGGGGATTTCCGCTCTGCCGAACAGGTCGAGCACCTTCCGCAGCTCGTGGTAGAGACGCATATTGCGGGCTGCAGCGGTGTAGTACTTTCTGCGCATCTCCTCAAGGAGGTCTCCGGGAACGCCGGGCGTTCCGGCCATTTCCCGAACGGTAGAAAAGAGCAGCGGCCCCACCCCGTGATACTCAGCCGCGGCGGCCGCTTCGCGCCACTCATCCTCGCTCCGCCCCCGCAGACGTTCTGCCTTCGTTTCGCCTTCCTCCCGCCACAGGCAGGAGAGCAGCAGATCAACGCTTCGTTCCATAAGACCGCGTCCTTTCTAAAAAACTCCTGCGGGCAACTGCATTTCACTGGTAATACCCCGCCTGGAGCCCGTACATGCGCGCGTATCGCCCTCCGGTGCGCAGCAGCTCGTCGTGGCTCCCCCGCTCGACGATGCGCCCCTCCTCCATCACGCAGATCGTATCGGCCATGCGGGTAGTGGAGAAACGGTGACTGATCAGCAGGGCGGAGCGCTCCTTCAGGAGAGTGTGGAACGACTGGAAGAATTCGTGCTCGGTCCGTGCGCTCATCGAGCTGGTCGGCTCGTCGAGAACGATGAGCTGCGCGTCGCGCAGAAAAGCGCGTGCGAGGGCGATCTTCTGCCACTCGCCGATGCTGAGCTCCTCGCCCTTTTCGAAGCGCCTGCCGAGAAGCGTTTCGTACCCTTCGGAAAGACGCCCGATCATCTCCTCCGCCCCGGCGCGCCTCGCCGCCTCCTCCACCCGTCCGTCGAGCGGATCGAGCCGGACGTCGCCGATCCAGATGTTCTCGCGGACACTCAGCGGATACTGGACGTAGTCCTGAAAGATCGCCGTGATCTCCCGCCGCAGCGCCTCCGGGTCGAACAACCGGAAGTCCGCGCCGTCGAAGGTGATCCGCCCTTCCGTCGGATCGTACAGCCGGCAGAGAAGCTTCGCCAGCGTGCTCTTTCCCGCGCCGTTCTCCCCGACCAGCGCGACGACCTCGCCCGGGCCGATCCGGAGATCCGCGCCGTGCAGAACCTCCCGCCCGGCCCCGGGATAACGGAAACGCACATCCTCGAAACAGATTCCCGACCGCATCGGGCGCGGCGGCGTCATCGGGTCGGCGGGAGCGGCGATTTCCGGCTTCAGATCCAGAAAGGCGGAGAAGTCGTTCAGGAAGAGCGAGTCCTCGTAGAGCCCCGCAAGGCCCTCCATGATGCCCTGCAGGGCGGACTGCGCACGTTGGAAGGCCTGGTGGTACATCACCATGTCACCCAACGTCATAACCCCTTGCAGCGTCCGCCATGCGACGAAGGCCAGCATGCCGAAGAGGGCGAGCATCGCGGCTCCCTGGGCCAGCAATTCGGCGGCCGACCGCCTCTTGGCGAGATCCAGCCGCTCGCCGCGCATCACGGCTCGCAGATCCCGGTACCGCTGCATAAAGACGCCGCCGAGGTTGAAGAGGCGCAGCTCCTTGGCGTGCTGAAGACCGGTCAGCATCTGGTGGTACTCGTAGACGCGCCGCTCCGTCTCCGTGCGCCGCCTTCGCCAGAAGTAGAGACGGTCCGCCGAGGCTATCCGCACCAGGACCACGGGGAGGACCGTTCCGAAGAGAACGGCGGCGACTGCGGGGTGCAGCCAGGAGAGCATTCCCGCCAGCGCGCCGAGCGAGACGGCGTTCTGCGCGAGCTGGGTCAGGCCCCGCACGACCCGCGTCGGACGGTAGGGAGCTTCGCGCTGGGCGCGGTACAGCGAGTCGTGGTAGCGCGGGTCTTCGTAGCAGGAAAGCCCTATCACGGCCGACTGCCTGTGGATGATGTCCGCAACGTGGTCGGTCACGAGCTGCCCCTGGTGCTCCTGCACCACGCCGGAGGCGGCGCGGCAGGCGGACGCCAGCATCGCGGACGCGCCGGTCAGCGTCACCAGCAGCAGGACGGAGCGGAGAGCGGCCGCCTTGTCGGGCGTGCCGATTCCTTCCGCGACCGCGTCGACCGTCAGCTTCACCAGGTAGAGCGAGGCAAGCGGAAGGAGCGCCTGCAACAGCATCAGGAGCAGTGCGGCGACGCTCCACGTCCGGGCGCTCTCCCAGACCAGTTTCAGCGGGCGGCGGAGCCTGAGCGCGCCCTTCAGCCGCTCCCTGAGATCCGGCGTCACCGCGTCCCGCCGCTTTCCGGCGGCCGGAGGATGCTCCCGGCCCGCGCGTGCGCCACCTCGCAGAAGTAGGGAGTCGGCCCGTCCAGCTCTCCCGTCTCGAGATGGGCGTGAGCGGGACACCAGAGACAGAGGTTCACCAGCGCGCACCTGCGGCACGTCTCCAGAAACTCGCGGCGACAGGAGCGCAGGTCGCGCACCTTCGGCACGAAGTCGTTCCACGCCCCGGTCAGCGTTCCGCTCCGGAGGTCGTAAGTCGTCCCCTCCGCCCACAGGGAGGAGCAGAGCCGGAACGTGCCGTCGTACCCCACGCTGAAGCTGCCGTTCCCGGCCCCGCAGTGAAAGAGGTGATCGCAGCCGTAGCGTGCGAACCGTTCGTTGATCAGAACGTCGCACTTCTTCCGCAATGCGGCGGTCCGCTTCTCGTCCGCCTCCTCAAGGGCGACGATCTGCTCGGGCGACAGGCGCTCGGCCCTGATTTCCCGATTGCGCGACGGGTCGCCGTCGAAGCGCAGGTGCAGCTGCGGATCGAAACGAAAGAAGTCCTTTGTCCTTTCGATGCAGAATTCAGCGATTTGCTTCTGTTCGTGGAGGTTCGACCGGAGAGCCATTGCCTTCAGGCGGACGCGCACGCCGCCCGAGCGGAGCCTCTCGAGCCCCGACAGAAAACGCTCGAAGGAGCCGGGTCGGCGCGTGACCGCCTCGTACGTCTCCTGTGTCGCGCCGTAGACGGTGACCTCGATGTCGCGCGGCGGAAGCTTTTGAAACAGCTCGATGTGCCCGTCGTCGATCAGGGTCGCGTTGGTGAAGACGGAGACGAGCAGGCCGAGACGTTTCAGCCCCGCATAGATTTCGGCGAAGTCGGGGCGGAGCAGCGGCTCTCCTCCCGTGATCAGGCACCAGACCGAGCCCATCTCCGCGGCCTGGCGCGCGATGCCGAATATCTCGTCCGGCGTCAGCTCGCGGGCGCACGCCGCTTCGTCGCCGGCAGGGAGGTTGATATAGCAGTGGCGGCAGTCCATATTGCACCGCGCCGTGATTTCGAGATCGAAGGAGAGGGGCGTCCTGCGCTCTTTCAGCTTTTTCCAGAGGGGGAGGTGTTGGATCTCCATCGTTTCCGTCATAGAGTCACCGCTCGTTCTCATCGTTCAGCGCCACGTCCTTCCGCATCAGGATGCGCCGACGGATGGTTCCGTCCGCCCCGGTCGTCGACGATTCGGAGGAAGCCGACGGTACGGGGAAAAAGCCAAGCTTCCGGTACAGGGAGATCGCCCGTCCGTTGTTCTCGGACACCCAGAGAAATACAGCCTCCGCACCTTTTTTTCCCGCCCGGTCGAGACAGCATCGAGCAAGTTTTTCCCCGATGCCCAGCCCGCGGTACCTCCCGCGGACATGCATCGAAAAGAGCCAATACCCCGAATGCGGAGAGCGGTCACCGGTACGGTGTACAAGCTGTACAAATCCAGCCATCTCACCGTTCAGCCTTGCGACGAAGTTCACGACGTTCGGGTTTACCGCCTGGCGGCGATAGGGCGCCGACGGATTCACCATGCGGTGCAGTGCCTCCATATCGCGTTCGCCGGCATCGGAGACGCATACCCGATCGGCAAGCCTCCTGCCGATCATGCGGTAGAGCGAAAGCCCCTGAAGACGCCGCAGCAGAAACGACGCGGCCCGGCACGGAAGGCGCCGAAGCAGGTGGAAGCGCGCCAGCACTCCGGTGCGGTTGAGAAAGGCGATCAGCGCTCCTCCCCTTCCGAGAGCGGAATGCACCCTCCGGCCGCCGCGCTCCGCACGGATCACCCTGCCGAGGATGTCGCCCGAGACGATCTCGCCGTCCGGCTCGGGGCAGTTGTCGCCCCATGCGAGCCATCCTTTTTTCGTCCGCAGGACGAGGCGGTGGATTGCCAGTCTGCCGCTCTCCGGATGGCGGAAGGCCACGACTTCGCCGATCCGTGGCTTGCCCTTCAAAGGAGCAATGGTCAGCACATCGCCGTCGCGGAGAAAGGGCGTCATGCTGAAGCCGCGGACCATCGTGCGCAGCGGCGCGCCGCGCTCCCCCATCGCCAGCAGCAGCTCGAGCTGCCCGGCATTGGAGAGGCACAGCTCCCCGCCCCGCACAGCATACGCGGAAGCAATTCCCGGAGGCGATTCCGGAGGAAGCCCGTCCGCGAGGCTCTCTTCCCCTTCCGTCATGCCCGGCCCACCCTTCGGAAGCTGATCAGGGCTTCAGGACGAACATCCGCCGCCGCGCCATTTCTCCGGCGAAGCCGAGGACGTCCTCGCGAATCGGCTCCGGAGAGGCCTCGAACTCCCCGAGCAGAAGCTCCGCCACCTGAGCGAGCGTCCTCTGTCCGTCGAGCGCCTTCCAGATCGCCTTGCCGGTGTCGTTCAGCGTGTACAGTTCGTCGTCCGCGTCCCCTATCCCCGCCACCAGCGGAACGAGGATCATCTCCCCCTCGATCTCGCGGGCCACCACGTCCTCGGAGGGGAGGCAGACTGTTTCAAGCGTCGGTTGACGTGTCATCAATCAATCTCCCTGTTTGTTTTTTCGAGTCATAGGCCAGAAAGCAACCGTCGGGTGTACTGTCGTCACAGGACCTCCGCATGTCCTCACCGCTGCGGCAAATCCTATTCGGAAGAATCAGGCGAAGCGAGAGCAGAAGCGTTGCGGAGGAATAAATATCCATACTTTCATGAACTAAATAGATTATCACACGGACCTTCTGTTATATCACTAGTGCAATTATTAGCACCTGGACCGTTTAAATCTTCCACTTTGCACCCATTCAGCACCGCCTCCTCCGGCCTGTTCCGTGTCAGCACGGTCAGTTCCGGCCTGCTCCACTGCTTCTTTCCGCTTTCACTCTTTTTCATCCGTTTCTCCTCCTTGAGATCTTGTTGCGTTCGAACTTTCTCGGCTTGCAGAAAACCTCTCTTCTCAGGCTACCACACTCGTTATCGTCCGGCAACTTCCGACAGCGCCTCGTGCTCCTTTGCGAACTGTATTCTCCCATTCCCGGCTATCCGCTTCCGCCACTGCTTCACCGTCCAGGCCTTCTCCCCCTCCTTCAGCCAGCCCAGAAAGTGCGCCTGCGCGTGGGCGACTTCGCAGAGGTATTCCACCGGGGTGTCCAGGGCGCCGTGCTCGGACCACGACTTCGCCGGGCACTGCTCGCACAGCCCCTTCAGAAAGCAGTTCGCGCACCGCTCCAGGTAGGCGGGATTCGTCGCCCTCAGTTCGCCGAGAGAAGCGAAGCGCTTCAGCGCATCGGCCAAAGGGGAGGAAGATGTGCACTCTGCCGCGTCGACGGTCAGCTCCGGCGCGCGCACCCCCATGCAGGGCTGGACGCGGCCGTAGGCGTCGATGCAGAGCCCCCTGCCCGCGCCGCAGCGCAAGAGACGGTCTCCTGGAGGGGCCATGAACTTCTGGGCGAACTGCTGCATCGTTTTTCTGTATCTGCCCTCGTCGCGGGCCAGGACGGCAAGCCCCTCTACGGGGGAGAGGCGCATCGCGGCGATCTGTTCGTTCTTCGCGCCGTCGTCGCGGCGGTTGCGCAGGTCGAAGAACAGAGAATAGGAAGGCGGCTTGTCCATCCACGGAATCGTCGCGCACCACGCCTCGAACGCCTCCATTTCGTGCCGGTTCGGCGGAAGAAGGGCCGACTTTAAAATGAAGGGGACGTTCCGCTCCAGCAGCAGATCCACGCCTCTCCGGAAGAGGGAGAAGGAACCCGGACGTCGCGTGACGGCTTCGTAGCTTTCGGCGCTCATGCCGTAGGCAGTGCTTTCGATCCTCGCCAGCGGAGGAATGCGGGCGAAAAGGTCGGCCAGTTCAGGAGTGATCAGGGTCGCGTTGGTGAAGAGGAGGACCTTCATCCCCAGTCGGCGTGCGAAGAGGTAGAGTTCTTCGAAGTCATGCCGCAGCAGCGGCTCTCCTCCGGTGAAGCGCACGCGGAGACACCCGAGGGAGGCGGCCTCCGTCAGAATCCCCTTGATCTGCTCGGCAGTCGTCTCGCGGGTTCGTGCGGACTCGTCGCCTGCCGGGAGGTTGATGCAGCAGTGGATGCAGTCGTTGTTGCACCGCTCGGTGAGTTCGATGTCGAGGTTTCCGAGGCGCGGAGCGAGGCGTTCGGGCAGCCGCTTGACGGAGCGTGCGTAGGAACTCATCGGGCAAGAGCCTCCAGCTCCGGCACAATCTTCCCCGTCTTGTCGAAGCGCATGGTATAACACGGGACCTCGGCGACGAATCGCTCGAGAATATCCAGCTCCTTCCGCCACCACTCGTCGCTGACAGCGGCTCGGATCAGGGTGGCCAGCAGGCGGCGCCAGACGAGTTTGCGGTCCGTCAGGGGGACGATCTCGTTCTTCGCCGCCTGTTCGAGGAAGAGGACGGCCCGGAGCGGCGCGCTTGCGGGGGAGACATCGGAGGTGGTGCCGTGGCTCCACGTCCCGTGGACACGCCAGCCGTCGCTCCATCTGCGGACGATGTTCCGGTCGTCGCAGAGGATTTCGGCGTCGAGCCCCTGCTCCCGGCGGGCGGTCTTCAGCAGTTCCATCGTGGTGGACTTGCCCGCGTCGGAGTGCCCGGCGAAGACGAAGCCGCTCCCTCCGACGACCGCCGCCGCAGAGTGCAGCAGCGCCGCGTCGCGGTCGGTCGGGAAGAGCGAGAGCGACTGCCACTCCGTTTCAAGCACCCGCTCCGCCTCGCGCGGCGGACTGTAGATCGTGCCGTGGCGATGGTCGGGGGAAAAGACCGCTACCCTGTGCAGTGACTCGTCTCCCTGACCCGGAGAGATGCCCCGGTAGAACCACGTGCCGTTCTTCCGCGAGATGCTCCAGGGCGGCTTGCGGTAGATCTCCGTGCCCAGGTCCTTTCCTTTGAGGTCGGGAAGTTCGAAGCGGTGGCGGAGGGTCACGTTGTCCTCATCGGGGCCGTCGGCGGCGAAGGCATTCAGCTCGTCCTTGAAGCGGATCGCTCCGAAGTCGAGGTCGCTCTCCAGCCGAACGGTGATGCCTGCGATCCGGAAGTAGCGGCGATGGCGCGTCCGCCACTCCTCCTTGAACCGCCGGGCCTCGTCGGCGACTCTACAGAGGTAGGGGACGGGCGCACCGTAGCGGCCGGTCTCCAGGTAGGAGTAGACAGCGCACCAGCGGCAGTCGTCTCGCTTCTCGCAGCTTCCGCACCCTTTTCGCCACTCCTCTCCTCCCCGGACCTTGTCGGCGCAGGAGGGGAGAAAGCGCTCCCATGCATCCTCGAAGCTCGTCGTCCTCAGGTCGCAGCGTAGCGAGGGGTCCTTGACGAAGGAACACCACGACATAGCACCGTACGCGTCGATATGGAAGGATCGTCTTCCCTCGATGCAGCGGGCGAAGAGGCGGTCGTCGCCCTGCACTGCATCACCGCAGGAAGTCCCGAAAGCGGAGGGGTTCTCTCTGTCCGTCTCTCCGACTGTCTCCTCAGCCGAGAGGTTCAGTTCCCCCATCCGCTCGCCGTACGACGGATCCGGCCTGTCCAGCTCGATCACCTCGGCGGTAGAGAGGCGCTGTTCGGCGATTTCCGCGTTGCGTTCGGGGGAGGCGTCGGCGGAGAGGTAGAGCCACGGGGCGCCCACGCGCCAATGAGGGCCCAGGCTCTGCGCAAGGGCGATCATCTCGTTCCATTGATGCCGGTTGGCCCGCATCGGGATCAGCTGGACGATGAAACAGGCGCCGGCCTCCTTCATATAGGCGAAGCCGCGCATCATCCGCTCGAAGCCTCCCGGATTGCGGGTGACACTGTCGTAGACCTCGGGAGTCGCTCCGTAGACGGCGATCATTTTCGTTCCCCTGCGTTTCAAGAGGCGGGCGATGAAGGGGGTGATCAGCGTGCCGTTGGTGTTGATGGAGTAGCCGACCGCCTTTCCCGTCAAAAAGTCGAAGATCTCCGGAAAGTCGGGGCGCAGCATCGGTTCGCCGCCGGAGATGCCCCAGCGGCGGCATCCAAGCGCCCGCGCCTCGCCGGCGATGCGGCGGATCTCGTCGAAGGAGAGTTCGTCCCGCCGCACGGGATCGTCGGCAGGACGGCGCACCCAGCAGTGCAGACAGTTGTTGTTGCAGCGGTAGGTCAGGTCGATATGCCCCTCCAGGGGAAGGCGGGGAAGAGAGCGGACGACGACGCGATTCATGAAGAGGCGTTATCCGAACACGGCTGGATTTCGTCGTAGCATCCGATGTCCGCGACTTCCGGCCCCGGCTCGAAGTCTTCCGTCTTACAGCCTGCCACAACGTTCTCATCCGGGCTGTTTCGCGTCGGAATGATCCGGTCCTGCCTGACCCGCGGTTTTTTTCCGTTCACCGAACTCCCCGCTTTCCGTCGATTCGCCGGACCTCCTTTCGGAAGCGCCGGCGGACGATGTTCTCATTCATGAAGGATAGGGAGAGTCGATCCAGCAACACCGGTATTGCAAATTACCTTCCGCTCACCCCTTTTCGGAAATAGTACCATAGAAAGGCGCCTGCATGATAGCGCTCTTCCGGGAATAATCGGACTATCAGGAAAAAACCGGGCAATATTCTTATGAACACCGAATTTGTGGTATCATTTCCCCGAAGATGCGCGAAAAATCGGAAGGGGTGCGGCTTCATGACCGACGGAACCAAGGCGAGGGTGATTCAGGAGTACGTGCCGGGAAAACAGGTGACGCTGGCGCACGCGATATGCAATCCACGGCCCGAACTCTGTTCGCTGATCGGCGTGGAGAATTCCGGGGCCATCGGCATCATGACCATCACCCCGGGCGAAGGGGCCGTCATCGCGGCGGACATCGCCTCGAAGTCGGGAGACGTGACGATGGACTTCATCGACCGGTTCACCGGCTGCGTCCTCTTCACCGGCGACGTCGCGGCCGTCGAAAGCTCGCTGGAAGCGGCCGTCCGGACGCTCTCCTCCGTGCTCGGCTTCACCCCGGCGCCGATCACCCGTACATGAGCGAACAGGCCGGAGCGGACTTCCACCCGACGAAGCGCGTCATGGTCGTGGGGCCGACGGGTTCCGGCAAGACAAGCCTGCTGAAGGCGCTCGGAATATGGGAGCAGGATGTCCGGAAGACCGAGGCCGTGGGTTTCGGAGCCGAGGCCGTGGACACTCCGGGCGAGTTCTACGACATCCCTCATTTTTATCACGTCCTGATCACGACGTCGGTGAAGGCCGGAGTCATCCTCCTGGTCGCCGACCCGCTGAAGCGCATGCGCCGCTCCTCGAGGTTCGCGCACGCGCTCCGCGCGCCGGTGATCGGCGTCATCACCAAGCTCGACGCCGCCTCCCCAGACGACGTGGAGGCGGCGCGAAAAAGCCTGAAAAATTCGGGCGTCGCGGAGATTCACACCGTATCTTCACTGCGCGGAGACGGAATGGAGGCGCTTGCGGATCGTGTTCGAAAACTTCGGGAGCGCTGATAAGAACGGCTTCGCGCAATCAGCCGATTCTTCCCGCCCGAAGCTCAGAACCAGGTGACCGTCCCCTCCCGCCTCGTACGAGGGCGAACCGCCTCAGGACCCGCGGAGTAGCCCAGCGTCATGCCATACAGCGGGTCGTACCCCTCGGGAGCCATGCAGCGGTCCGTCTCGAAGAGATAGCGCAGCAGGCCGATCCAGCAGGTTCCAAGCCCGAGCGAAAAGGCCGCGAGCTGCATGTTCTGGATCGCCGCGCTGCAGTCGGCCAGCGCCGAGAGGTGCGTCCCCGTCTTTCGGAGCACCCTCTCCCCGTAGATCATAATCACCGCCGGCGCACCGAAGAAGATCCTGTATTTCGGGTTGGCCCCCAGAGCGACGATCCTCTCGATGCCGGATTCCCGCATGGCGGCGCGGGCACGTTCGTCGAGATCCTCGATCATTCCCCTGTCGGTCATCACGCCGAAGTGCCACGGCTCGGCGTCCCCGCCGGTCGGCGCATGCAGCCCCGCCTGAAGCACCAGTTCGATATCTCCCCGCTTCACCGGCTCGCCGGTGTACTTCCGGATGCTGCGCCGCTCGAATATGGCGCGCAGGACTTCGTTCATCGCGTTCCCCTCCTTCGCGCTTCATGAAAAACAATGCCGATCACTTTCTACGGGATTACCCGAACGCGCTGTTTCATTCTACATTCACAGCGTTCGTACAGCAAGGCGCTCCCTTCGCCGCTGTAACGCGATTATCACACAGCGCGCTTTTCAGAACAGCGTGATTGTCGTATTGACTGTTTCGCGTCGGCACAATATACTGCAAGCACTTACTGGAGGATCTCATGTGGGAAGTTGAATTCACGGATGAATTTGAAGCTTGGTGGGACACTCTCTCGGAAAAGGCTCAAGAAGATATTGCGGCTGTAGTGGAATTATTGATGAAAAAAGGAGTTCACCTGCCGTTTCCATACTCATCTAAAATACGTGGATACGAGCGATTCAGTCATCTCAGAGAGCTTCGTAAAGAGACGGATGGGCAGATATTGCGAGTTATCTATGCATTCGACCCCCGAAGGACGGCGATTCTTCTTTTAGGTGGCGATAAACGGGGCGACAAAGGATGGTATGAAAAGTTCGTCCCGATCGCGGAGGAAATATACAGAGCACATCTGGAGGAACTGAAACGGGAAGGAGGCGGAGAATAATGGCCCGCAATTTTCAAGAGCTTCTTTACAAAATGTCCCCTGAACGGCAAGAGAGGGTGCGTGAAAACGCCCGAAAGATGGAAGCTCTTATCGCGCTGCACGAGCTTCGCAGACAAGGGAGAACTTCGCGAAACCAAGCCGGAGAGAATGAGCGCCGGCACCCTTCCAAAGTAGTACGCCCCTCCTGAAAAGCGCTGCACCTTTCCGAAACCGAAAGAGTACCCGTACGCATTCCATATGCGCTCAGGAACTCTTTTTTTATGCATCGTCCTCTACAGCACCGACGAGATCAGGTCCTTGTGCGGCGAGGCGATTACCGCCGAGCTGACGATGCCGCCCTCCGTACCCAGTTTTTCCACGCAGGCGCCTACCGACGTCTCCACGGCGGCCAGCTCGCCTGTGAAAAGGACGAAGCCCTTCCCTCCAAGGCCGCGCGCGATGCGGATTTCAACAAGACAGACGCCTGCCGCCTTGGCGGCGATATCTCCGGCGCTGATCGCGGCGACGGCGGAGATCGTCTCCACCACGCCCAGGGCCTCCACCTCGGGCACTTCTGCGGTTGCCGTGAGGGCGGGGATCACCGAAGAATGGACGTTCGTCAGGACGTGAAAATCAACGGTGAAGATGTCTCCGACCTCGACCGCCTTTTTCACGGCGATCCGGACGGAGTCAACGTCTCCGCCGACGATGGTGACGTACTTCCCGGGGCAGATGGGCGACGAGAAGAGGAGGCGCACCCCGGCGGCCTTGAGCATGGCGTCCGCCGCCTCTATCCCCTTCGGTACCGTCTTGTATTCGACGAGTCCTACGGCATTGCTCATTCTTCTCCCTCCGATTCCGCTCCCGTCGCCTCGACGACGATGCTGTCCGCCTCGACGGCGCGTACCCTCCCCGACAGCGGAGTATGGACGTGCGCCGAGACCGGAGCCTCGCCGCGCGCGACCATCCGGCCGCGTTCCACGCGATCCCCCCGTGCGACGACGGGCGCCGCGGGCGCGCCCGCATGCTGCTTCAGCTTCAGAACGACCCGTTCGACGGGGATCGGGAGTTTCTCCACATCCCCCTTAGGAGCTTCTCTTCGCTCTTCAGTACTGAAGGGTGAATTCAGCTGAAGCGGGGCCTTCTTGCCTGCGTACGAGGAAAGTCCGAGCCGGTGCGTCAGTTTTCCCGCCGGGAAGAGACGGTACTCCCGGAACGGATTGACCTGCGGCGGCGGCCGAAGCTCTTCGGCGCGGGACGAAGCGTTTTCCCGATACGGGTTCCTGATTCCGGCGGCCGTCATGCGAACCTTCAGCTCCCTGTTCAGCTTCCACGGCTGAAGCCCCATGATGCACGCCGTCTCGCAGAGACCGCACTCGCAGCAGAGGAAGGCCTCGGTCGCGGCGACATCCCGCTCGCACGTGCTGTTGTAGGCGGCGAGGCGCATCAGCTTGTCCGGGTGCAGCCTGTGCCCCAGCAGATACCGGGGGCAGACGTCGGTGCAGAGCATGCAGTGGCAGCAGGCGATCTTCGCCAGGCGCATCATCTCGTTCATGCCGCGCCCCTTCGCGATCGCCAGGGGATGATCGCGCGGCAGCAGCAGAATTCCCTTGGTCGTCTTGGTGACGGGCTCATCCGGATCGTCGACGAGCCGCCCCATCATCGGGCCGCCCTCGACGGCGATCCACTCTCTCACCGTCGCTCCGCCGCACGCATCAATGACCTCGCCGAACGAGACGCCCAACGGAACCCTGAGCGTCGCGGGATTCTTCACCTCGCCCGCGACCGTCAGGAACTTCTCCGTGACGGGCCTCCCCTCGATCGCCTCCGCGATGTTGAACAGCGTCTCCACGTTGAGCGTCACCACGCCGACGTCGGGAGGAATACCTCCCTCGGGCACGACTCGCTGAAAGACCTCGTAGACGAGGACGTGCTCGTCTCCCGCCGGATAGGTGTTGGAGAGCACGTGCAGACAGAGCTTTGGAAATCCGGGAAGCGCCGCTTCGACGCTTCGGATGGCGTCGGAGTACTTCTCCTTGAGCGCGAAGATTCCGCCTCCCGCCCCCGTCTCCGCGACCAGCGCGTTCATCGCGCCGAGAAGCTTCTTCGCATGGACGGCGGCGATCTGCTGGTCCACCTCCAGCAGCGGCTCGCACTCCGCGCCGTTCAGCAGGATATATTCGCACGGTCCGGCGAACTTGACGTGGGTTGGGAAACCCGCTCCCCCCGCGCCGACGACGCCCGCGTTCCGGATCTTCTCAATCAGTCCGCTCATCGGAAAATACCCCCCGCGCCGGTTCCGGACGCGCGCCCTCCGAAGACGAGGGTCTTGATGATCACCGGAAGCACTCTCCCGTTCGCCAGAGGTCTGCCGATGTCGATGTAGTCGCCGTTGTCCGCCCTGATGCCGTCGATGCTGACGACCTTGCCCCCGTCGCCGAGCCGGCTGAATATCGCGCTGCCGAGCGCTTTCGCCATGTCGTTCTCCATCACGAGGACGACGGTGTCGGAGTGCCGCAGATATTCGGAGAGCCCGGAGAGAATGTCCTCCGCGAAGCGCTGCACCTCGTCGAAGGAGGGGTTTTTTTTCCCCCGGAAGGAGACCGCCACCGTTCCGATCCTTCCCGACGACTCTCCGAACCAGCGGATCTTGCGGGCCAGTTCGTCGGCGAGGCTGTTCCGGCCGTCCTCCCCGGCGAGCTTGAGGATGGGAAGATTCTTCATCGGAAAGACCGACTCGTCCGAAAAGCCGATCGTGCTGCCGCTGATCTCCATCGAGTGGCTCCCCGCTCCCACAACGGTCGCCCGGATCGTCTCTTCCGCCGGAATCACCCGAAAGGTCCGGAAAAGAGCGGTCTCCCTCACCGCCTGCCCGAGCAGGATCCCGATGTCGCCGTAGGCAAAGGGGCCTTCCGCCGGAATACCGCCGATGCAGTCGGCGACGCCCCCCGAAAAGGCGACGGCCGTCACCCTGTTCCCGGCGGACGGAGGTCCGGTGAAAAAATCGGCCCGGAATTCGTGGGACGCCAGGAGTCCGTCGAAAAGCGGACTCCTCTCCTTCAGCCCGGTCAGCTCGTCGAGAAAACCGGCCATGCGGCGGGCGAGCTGTTCGAGAGCCCGGATGTCCGCAGGACCTCCCTCCGCGAGAGGAAGCCGCAGCGAGGCGATCACGGGAGCGAGTTTCGGCGCGATGTACTCGACCCTCCCCGCGGAAGCGCCGGGGACTGGTCTCGTCGCGGGGTCGAGCCTCACGAGCCTTCCTCCGATGTCGAGACACGCCGTATCGACCGCGTCCCCGTTGCGGAAGACCGCCGCGTTGGTGGTGCCTCCGCCGATATCGAAGTTGGCAACGGACGTGCGCTCCCGTCTCGACAAGGCCGCCGCTCCCGATCCCTTTCCGGCGAGGATGGCCTCCAGGTCGGCGCCGGCGGTCGCCACGACGAAGTCCCCCGCCAGCCCCTCGAGGCTCGCGAGGAGCGTCTCGGCGTTCTCCTTCCGGGCCGTCTCGCCCGTGATGATGATCGCTCCGGCGGAGATATTCCTCCGGTCCATCCCGGCAGCCCGGTATTCCGCCTCAACGATCCGCCGGATTTCTTCGGCGTCGATCACGGTCGGGGAGAGAAGCGGCGTGAAACGGATGCGGCTCCGGTGGACGATGCGCTTGTCCACCACGGCGACGCGGGGCACGGAGGCCGCATGCGCCGTGTTCTCCACCTCGAGGGCGCTGAAGACGAGTTGCGTTGTCGATGTACCGATGTCGATTCCGACGCTGAGCACGGTCTCCGTCACGAGAACCTCCGGATTTCCTTGTCGAATCCCTGCGGCAGGCGCCTGTACATCAGGATGTAGAGCGCGCTGCTCAGTCGGTTGAGCGCCCGGAGGAGATCGGGGCGCTCGATGGATCCGTCGTCCCCCGAAAAGGCGCGGAAGGCGGCGAGTTCCACCTCCCGGACCTCCGTGCGGAGGATGTTCAGCCCGGCGCAGAGCGCACCCATCGAATAGTGCGGACGGATATGCCCCAGACCGAAGGTCTTCTTCGGATTGTGCGACATCGAACGGATCTCGTCGAGGTCCAGGCCGAAAAGGGCGCGCTCCTCCAAGGGGCGGTCCGTCACCTCGGCGGCGAGCAGCGAACGGACGAACTCGAGCAGCTCTTCGAGCTCGACGGCGAGGGCGCGGTCGCCCAGCTCGACGGCGCGAACCTGCACCTCCAGGATCTTCGACTGCAGGCTGTCCATTCTCCCGCGGAATTCGATCCGGGGATGCCCCTTGCTCACCAGCAGATTGCCCGAGAGATGGGTCATGTGATCCGGCTTTTCGGAGGAACCGGCGCCCCCGTCCTCTTTCAGGATCTCGAGAAGCAGTTTCCGAACAAGCCCTTCAAGCTCTTTTCTTTCCATGCGGCATCCTCCGTCGAAACCGGGGCTTTCTCTCCCCCCGGAAGCCGTGTGTTCACTCGTATTCCAGCAGGCTCTCGTCCACCTCCACCGAGTCGATGATGCCGACGATCACCGCGTCGACGGGGATATTTCCGCCTTCGAAGACCGTCCTTGCCGCGCTGCCCTGCGAGACCAGGACGTCGTCGCCGATGCCGGCCCCCGCTCCGTCCACCGCCACGAAGGTCTCGCTTCCCGACCCCTTTGCGGGACGGACCACGAAGAATTTCAAGCCGTTGAGCCTGTCGTCCTTTTTCGTCGCCCACACGTTTCCCACGACCTTCGCGATGATCACGGCGATCCCTCCCCGGCGCGCCGGACGGCGATCCTCCGGTGCCTCAGCCAGTCCATGGCGAGAGGCGTGACGATCGTCCTTCCGCCGACGAGCAGCTCGCCGCATTCGCCGGAGCACGCCTCCCGGACATCCCTCTCCGCGAGAACCCTCTTTCCGCTGAGGTCGACGGAAGCCGGCGCCTTCCTGCGGACCTCAGCAGCGGAACGGGCCGCCGCGGCCTTCGTCTCCGCGCCGGCGGGATCCGCTGCTGAGGCCCGCTCCGCCGGAGGCGAGAACCTCCGGGCCAGCTCCTTCGTCACGGCGTCGACCAGGCCCCCCCGCTCCTCGTCCCCATCTTCGAGCGCACCGCCCCCGTCGGGCGGAAACACGCACTCCCGCCGCACGATCGTCCCGTTCGTTCCGCCCGAGCAGCCGCAGGCGTTCGCCTCGTCGTAGTCGATGTGAATGGCGAGCGCATACTCAGGGGAGACCCGTACGAGGACATCCTCCAGAATCGCCGGACGGTTTCCCGCCACCCTCACGCCGACCCGGTCTCCGTCCGAGACGCCGAAAAGCGCGGCGTCCCGGGGCGTCATGTGGATGTGCCGGTGAGGAACGATGGCCCCCTTCTCCAGCGAAATCTCTCCGGAACTCGACCGTATCCTCAGCGGAGCGCTTCCTTCGAGCTCGCCGGAGGGGCGGACCGGCGCATCCACCCCGAGCGTCACGGCGTCCGTACGGGAGAGTTCCACCTGGCTTTCGCCCCTCTCCGGACCGAGGATCGCCACGTTTTCGAGGATTCCCTTCGGCCCGACGAGGGAGACGCGCTCGGCGCACACGAACTCCCCCGGCTGCGAGAGCCCCCGCTCTTCGGTAAGGGAATGTCCCTTTCCGAAGAGCGCGTCGACGTGCTCCCGGCAGAGATGGACATGACGACCGGACGCCTCGACGGTAAAGGAGAGACGCTTCCTCAACCCGGCGATCACGCGCTCGACGAGGATATCAAGCTCACCGTCCGTCATGCCCTCCATTCCGATCATGCTCCTTCACCGCGCCGCACGGACCGCGGCCCTCAGCTCTTCGAATCCTGGCAGGGGGATTCCAGCTTCGGAAGGATGAACTCCACGTCCGCGTGAGGGCGCGGAATCACATGGACCGAGATCAGCTCCCCGACCTTTCCCGCGGCGGAGGCGCCCGCGTCCGTAGCCGCCTTCACCGCGCCCACGTCGCCCCGTACCATCACCGTCACGAGCCCTCCGCCCACCATCACCTTGCCGATGAGCGTCACGTTCGCGGCCTTCACCATCGCGTCGGCCGCCTCTATCGCGCCGACCAATCCCTTCGTCTCGATCATTCCAAGCGCCTGCATTCCGTTGTTCATCTCCTTTTAACCTCCCTCGAAATAAAGAAAACGTCCGTATCAAGCCGATGTTCATGTACCCGAATACCGCCTCGTCGCCCCTTCCTCAGATCTTCAGGCGGGACGCGACCTCATCGACGATGCGCCCGACGAGACGGTCGAACTGCTCGCCGTTCAATCCTGAAGGACTCTCCGCCGTCGCGGGACGAAGGTCCTCGATCTCGCGCACGCCCCACGCCACCCGCCGGATGTTCAGCAGGTGGAGCGGTCCCACGTTGTCCGACGTCGCGTTGTGCCCCACCGCGCCGCACCCCAGCGTCATGGAGGGGACCAGGTTCGTCGTTGCACCCACGGCCCCCAGCGAGGAGCCCGCGTTCACCACCACACGCGACACGGGCTTCCTCAGTCCGAACTCGCGGATGACCTCCTCGTTCGACGAATGGATCGCCAGCGTGTGCCCCGCGCCCTCGAAGGCGAGCAGCTCGATGCACAGCTCGCAGCACTTCTCCCACCCGTCCGCCGAGTAGAAGGCGAGCACCGGGCAGAGCTTCTCGTGCGAGAAGGGGTATTCCTTCCCCACGCCCATACCGTCCGCGAGAAGCAGCGTCGTCCCCTCCGGGATGGAGATTCCGGCCGCGTCCGCGAGAAACTTCGGGCTTTTCCCCACCGTGCGGGGGTTCATTCCTCCGGACGGAAGGAAGATGGCTCGCGCAACCCGAGCCGCCTCTTCGGACGTCAGGAAGTATCCGCCCTGCTTCTCGAATTCGGCCCGAACGACCGCTTCGATGCACGACTCCGCCACCACGGACTGCTCCGAGGCGCAGATGGTGCTGTAGTCGAACGTCTTGCTCGCGAGAATCCTGCGGACGGCCTGCGGTATGTCCGCCGACCGCTCGATGAACGCCGGCGTGTTCCCCGGGCCGACGCCGATGGCCGGAGTCCCGGAGCTGTACGCCGCCCGGACCATCCCCGACCCGCCCGTGGCCAGGATCAGCGCCACGTCCTTCGAATGCATCAGCTCGTCGGTTCCCTCGAGGGTCACGATCGTCATGCAGCCGAAGATCCCTTCCGGCCCCCCTGCCGCGCAGACCGCCTCCGAGAGTACGCGGACGGTCTCCTGGATGCACCCCTTCGCGCTCGGATGCGGGGAGAAGACGATCGCGTTCCCGGCCTTCAGCGCGACCATCGCCTTGAAGATCGCCGTCGAGGTCGGGTTCGTCGAAGGGATCAGCCCCGCGACGACGCCGACGGGAACGGCGACCTCGAACATCTTGTTCTTTGCGTCCTCGCGGACGATGCCGACCGTCCGGAGGTCCTTGATGGACTCGTACACGCTCTTCGCGGCGAAGAGGTTCTTGAGGGTCTTGTCCCCGGGCTTGCCGAATCCCGTCTCCTCGTGCGCCATCCTCCCCAGCCGTTCCGCATGGAGGCGGGCAGCTTCGGCGACCGCCTCCACGAGTTCGTCGATCCTGCCCTGGCTCATGGAGGCGAGGCGCTTCTGCGCCTCCTTCGCCTTCGCGACGAGGTTGCGGACCTCCTGCACGGAGAGCAGATCCCTGTCCTGAAGCTGCGTCACTCGCTCTCACCCCCCCGGCTCTTCCAAAAGGCCGTCAGTTCGCGGATCAGCTCCGCCTTTCCGGCGAAGCGTATCCGCTTCTTGCTCATGATTTCGGAGCCTGCGGCGCGGGCCAGGCGGCGGAGCTCCATCACGGTCATCTTCTCCAGGTCTGCCGGATCGCCGCTCCACTGCAGGCCCGAAGAATCTTCTCCGTTTTCCTCCCGGTCGTCGCCGGTATCCGGATCGCCGCCGGAATGCCCGTCCGCGGAAATCTCCGTATTTTCGGAAGCTCCGGCCGGGCAGGGCTGTTCCATCCGGTTCCGGCAGACGCCTTCGCCCTCGACGAGCATCGAGAGCACCTCCGGCGAAAGACGCGGAATCACGTGCGACGTACAGGCGCACCCCATGCCGTCGAGCGACGCGACGGCGGCATCGACCGCCGAACGGACCGAGGCGACATCTCCCGTGAGGAAGACCGTCACCAGGCCCCCGCGAACCCGCTTCGCCCGCAGCAGCGAGACGGAGGCGGCCTTCAGCGCGGCATCCGCCGCCCCGACGGCTCCGAGCATTCCGCGGACCTCGATCATTCCAAGCGCTCCGGAGTTCATGAAGAGTTCCACCCCCATCGCCTAATAGAGAACGGGGTTCTCCGCTACGAAGACGACCGCCCTCGCGAATGCTTCGCACGCGGCCTTGCAGGCGGACTGGGAGCCCGTCAGCAGACCGCCGCCGAAGTTGGTCTCCGACGGAGGACCGTAGAAGGCCGCCAGCGTTACGTCCGCCGCCTTGAGCGCCGCATCGAGCGCGTACATGGCCTCCAGCGGCGGCGCAATGAGATAGGCCACCGGCTGCCCCTCCTCGATCCCCGCGAGCTTGGAGAGGTAGCTTCCCGTCCTCGATACACAGTGCGCGTAGTAGGGAATGCTGTCGTCGTCGTTCGCGGAGACGAACCACGCGTCGTTCCGGACAAAATCGGCGACGGCGTCCAGGCCGCTCCGCACCTCGGCCGGACTGGGTCCCGCGAGGACGCCGACGACCTCCCCCGCGAGCCTGGTATTCGCGTTGGCCGATCCCGCATAGAGAGATTTCGCGTAGACCACCTCGACATCAGCCTTCTTCGTCGCCTCGTCCAGCGCAGTGTAGATCACGTCGTCGCTGTCTCCGGTGAGAAGCCCCAGGCTTCGCTGGTCCTGCCGGAGCCCCAGCGACGCGGCCATCTCCGGATTCACGTTGGCGATGATTTTGACGCTCAAAAGCGACGCCTTCAGGGGATCGCCCTTCATCTTCTCTTCCCTCCCGGCCTCAGAGTTTCAGATCGATGCCGCTGACCTTCTTTTCGAGCATCAGCGCGATGATGTCCGCGATATAGGCGCCCGCCTCCACCGCGGGAGTTCCGCCTGCGTGAATGTTCGACACGACCGTGCGCCTCGCCTCCGGCATGCCGACAGTCCCCCGGTAGGTGAGATAGGCGGACATGCTCTCCGCGGTCACGAGCCCGGGGCGCTCTCCGATCAGGAGGCAGACGACCTCCGCCCCCGTGATCTCCGAGACGACGTCCATCGCCGGAACACGTCCGTACTTGACGAAGAACGGCTTCGCGGGTTTCACGCCCCGCCGCTCGAGCCCCTGCCCGATGGTCTTCAGCGTGTCCATGCCGTTCGCCTCGACCGCCGCGGAGCTGAGCCCGTCGGAGAGGTAGAGCAGCACCTTGGCGCCGGAAGCATTCGCACTAAGCGACCGACCCGGCTCCTTGCCCGCTCCGTTCGCGTTCGCCGGTCCTCTGTCTATCGGCGGCGTTCCGGCGATACGTCGAATGGACTCCTTCGCCTCCGCGCCGAACTGCCTCCCGAGATCCGGCCGCGTGAGGAACTGATCCCTGTCCGCGCACTCCGTCCGGATCGTCTCCAGGCCGTTCGCCGCCAGGAAGTCGTCCGGGACGTCGCTGAAGACCGCATCCTGCGCAACCGCGTGATCGGCGCGGAAGCGGAGCAGCGTCTCCGTCAGATAACGGGGGCCGGTTCGCCAGACTCCGATCCTGGCCGGAGTCGACCGTTTCATCGCCGCCAGCGCCTCCCCGTCCGCAGGCTCCGGAACGAGGCAGCGCTCCTCCGCACCGGGGTCGGCGAGATCGGGAAGAGCGTCCTCTCCGACCGACGGAGAGGGTTCCTCCACCGAAGAAACCGGCTGAAGAGCAGCGCCATCCCTGCCGCTCATCTCGGAAAGAATCTGCCGGACCATCTGTTTGATTTCGATTTCGCTTACCATAGTCTCACCCCGTCCTCCGAATCTCCCCGGCGCGGACGCTTCCCCGGGCAGTCCGCATCCGGCGGTCACCGGCCGCAGAAGATGGATGCATCCCCGGCCTTCTTCGTCAGGTTTCCGTCCTCGAGTATTCCGTACTTCTCGAGCCACCGCTCGAACTCCGCAACAGGGCGGAGGCCGAGAAGCCGGCGGAGCGCCGCGGTCTCGTGAAAGCCGGTGCACTGGTAGTTCAGCATCACGTCGTCGCCGTGGGGGACGCCCATGAAATAGTTGCACCCCGCGGAGGCAAGCAGCACGGCGAGATTCTCGATGTCGTTCTGATCCGCCTTCATGTGGTTGGTGTAGCAGGCGTCGCACCCCATCGGAATGCCCGACAGCTTGCCCATGAAGTGGTCCTCCAGGCCGGCGCGGATCACCTGGCGGCTGTCGTAGAGGTACTCCGGCCCGATGAAGCCGACGACCGTGTTCACGAGAAACGGCCTGAACCGCTTCGCGAAACCGTAACACCTCGCTTCAAGCGTGACCTGGTCGGCCCCGAAGTGGGAGTCGGAGGAGAGTTCGGACCCCTGCCCCGTCTCGAAGTACATGTAATTCGGGCCGGAGGCAGTTCCCTGCTTCGCGGCAAGCTCCATCGCCTCGGTCAGCAGACCGGCGGAGATCGCGAACGCCTCGTTCCCCTTCTGGGAGCCGGCGATGCTCTGGAAGAAGAGATCCGTCGGCGCGCCCCGCCGGACGGCCTCCATCTGGGTGCTCACGTGCGCAAGGACGCAGATCTGGGTCGGGATCCCGTACCGTTCCTTGATCTCCTGGAATTTGCAGAGGATTTTCTTCACGTTGTCCGCGGTATCGTCCACGGGGTTGAGGCCTATCACGGCGTCGCCGGCCCCGTACGAGAGGCCTTCGAAGACGGACGCGGTGATGCCGTCCAGATCGTCGGTCGGATGATTCGGCTGGAGACGCGAGGAGAGAGTCCCCGGCAGCCCTATCGTGGTGTTGCAGTGCGCCGGGACGCGGATCTTGGCGGCTCCGTAGATCAGGTCGAGGTTGGTCATCAGCTTGGTCGTGCCCGCAACCACCTCGCTGGTGAGCCCCCGGCTTATCCGCCTGATGTCGTCGCCAGTCGTCCCGTCGCAGAGGATCCGCTCGCGCAGCTCGGCGATCGTCCAGTTCCTGATCCCGGCGTAGATCCGTTCGTTCACGTCGTCCTGGATGATCCTGGTTACTTCATCCTGCTCGTAGGGGATCACTGGGTTGTTCCGGAGGTCGGCGACGGTCAGGTTCGCGAGCACATGTTTCGCCGCGATCCGCTCCTCCATCGAAGCGGCGGCTATTCCGGCGAGATGGTCTCCCGACTTCTCCTCGTTCGCCCTGGCGAGGACCTCCCGAACATCCCGAAACTGGTATACGCGGCCAAAGAGCCTGGTTTTGAGGTTCACAGTTCTTCCACCTCCGATGCGTTTTCAAGCGCCCTGCACGCCGAAATCCGGTGCATGCGTGCTTCACCTGCATCCTCTGCTACTTCTCTTCTCCATACAGTATATGCTATCTCTCTTTCTATTGTCCATCGAATCTCAAAATCCCCGCTCAACAAACGAGCCCCGCGCCGCTCTTGTTTCTTCACTGCCGGGCGGACTCCTTTCTCCGAAAACGCCGGGACGATCCGAACCGAGATTTTTCCATTTTTCCGCCCTGCGGATTTTTTTCGCCGTTCGACGCTTGACAACCTGGCGGAAGGAGCGTATCATCCTTCCAAATTCAAACCGCTTCGAAAGGAGGCTCCCGCATTATGACCAATGTGAAAACGGCGCATGAATTTGTTGTGTTCGCATTCGCGATGACGATGACTAGCGGCGACCCTCCTGAGGCGGTCGGCGCTTAGGTTCGCTTGCGCGCTTGCAGCTTCAGCCGGGGGTCTTCGAATTCGAAGACCCCCGGTTTTTTTGTCCATCGAAGGAGGTCGGCTGCTGTGTGGAACAAGGGGGAAGGCGTAGTGCTCAAATTCGGAGGATCATCGGTGGCGACTCCCGAGAGGATCCGTTCGGCGGCCCGGCGCGCCGCATCCTTCGCCCGGCAGGGGCGTAGGACGGCGGTGGTTGTCTCCGCCATGGGAAAGGCGACCGACGATCTCCTGGAGCTGGCCAGGAAGACCGTACAGGCGAAAAGCGACCGGAGGGAACTCGACAGGCTGCTGGCGACGGGAGAAGAGCAGTCCGCCGCGTTGTTTGCGATGGCCCTCTCCGCCGAAGGGCGCCCAGCGCGGTCGTTCTGCGTCCGTCTGACCGGCCGAAGCGTCGCGGTGGACGAGAAGCTCTCCCGCGTCTCCGTCATCGGACCGGGCGCGGGGAACCACCCGGAAGTGTGCGGGATCATGCTCGGCATCCTTGCGGATCTCGGGGCGACCGTCCACCTGCTCACCTCGTCCGCGCTCTCCGTTTCCTGCGTCGTGGACAGGGACCGCTCGGACGCCGCCGTCCGGGCGCTTCATGAAGAATTCATCGGGAAGAAGGGGGTATTTCAATGCGCATAGATTCATCCCTCGGGTTGTGCTTCATCGGGTTCGGCAACGTCGGACAGGGGCTCGCCTCAATTCTCGTCCGGAAGGAACGGGAACTCGCCGAACGCTGGGGGTTCCGCTTCCGCACCATCGCCGTCGTCACCCGCACCAGGGGAGCCGCCGTCTCCGACGAAGGCCTTTCCCTCGCCGCCCTGCTGCACAGGGCTCAACAGGGCGAGCCGATCGGCGCCGAAAGGATCTCTCCCATCGAGGCCGCGCTCCTTCCCGGAACGGATTTCGTTCTCGACGTCACGCCCACCAACCTTGTCACCGGCGAACCCGGTCTCTCGCTCACCCGCGCCGCGCTCGAAGCGGGCCGCTCAGTCGTCGGTTCCAACAAGGGACCGGTCTCGCTCGCCCTGGCCGAGCTGAAGGAGCTTGCCCGCGCCCGGAGCGCGCACTACCGCTTTGAAGGCGCCGTGATGAGCGGCACCCCGTCGCTCAACCTCGCCCTCGAATCGCTCGCCGGGTGCGACGTCCGCGAGGTGCAGGGGATCGTCAACGGCACCACGAACTACATCCTCACCCGCATGGAGGAAGGAGCCGACTACGACGACGCGCTCCGCGAGGCACAGCGGATGGGGTATGCGGAGGCGGACCCTGCGGGCGACGTCGACGGTTGGGACGCGGCCGTCAAGGCCCAGATCCTCGCCGCCGCGGTCCTCGGCTCCCCCCTGCCGCTCGCCGCCGTGAAGCGCACCGGAATCGCCGCTCTCACCCGGGCGGACGTGGAGGCGGCCGCCGCGCGGGGCGCCCGGATCAAGCTGCTGGCGAAGGTCGTCCGCACTTCCGGAGGCGTCGCCGCGTCCGTCGCTCCGGTTGAAATTCCTCTCTCCCACCCTCTCGCGGGCGTGAGGGGCGCGACGAACGCGCTCACCTTCACCACAGACACTCTGCGCGACGTCACCATCATCGGCCCGGGCGCCGGACGGGAGGAGACCGGACAGGCCCTCCTCTCCGACATGCTCGCCATCGCCGCGGCGGAGCGGCACGCACGCTTCGCGGTGAAGGCCGGTTGAGCGAGATTCCTTGAGGGAATTCTCCGTTCCGCGAAAATATCGGGAGAACGCCTTGAAACATCGAAGGACACTCCTGCAGGTTGACAGGGGGAATCTTCTTGGGTACCATGTTCCGCAGAGTGATATGAAAGGGGATAGTATGGCGTGACTTCACCGGATCGTTTGCTTCACGTTCTGTCGTTGAATACGACTCTCATCGCCATAACGATGCGCAGCGACCCTCCCGGAGCGTAGGGCGCCGTATTGAGCGTACGCTACTACCGCGGGGGTCTTCGAAAGTGAAATTTCGGAGCCCCCGTTTTTTTTTCGGAAATCTCATCCAGAGAAGGAGGAATTCACGATGGCATACCAGGAGTTTTGCATCGCCCCGCAAGTGTTCGAGGAGATCAACAGATACTTGGGAGATCCCAAAAATCCGGCGCTCGCAGACCTGCGAAGGGTCGTCGCCAAGTACGGGACGGTGAGCGAGATCAACGAGAGGGCCCGCGAGGCCGGAAAAGTGGAGTCGCTCGTCGCGAAGCTTGAACGCATTAACTCTCCCTTCGTGAAGGATCTCGAATGGCTCGCATCGGTTCGCGACGAGGGAAGATTCATCTCCCTTTCCGACTACCGCGCCCGCGTCAACCCCGAGCGCCCGGTGTGGGACTACGACTTTTCCCGTGCTACGACGCTCGAAATCAGCGCGATGCAGTACTTCCCGTGGCTTCTCGCCGAGGTCCGGCAGACGATCGAGAAGGGCGAGATCCTTCCCGGACGCTTCATCCGCGTTCGCAGGATGAAGGAACAGGAGGCCGACGGCGGCGACCTCCCGGCAGTCCGCGCCGCGGTCAAAATTCTGGGCGCCACCTGCGTCGAGACGCTCGACACCAAGGGCGTGGACGGCTCGAACGTCCACCTCGGAGGGCCGGCGACCATCACCGGCTACTTCGGAGGCATCGGACAGCCGAACGGACATCCGCTCCAGTGGATCGACGAAGTGCTCTACTATTATACGAACTACGGCGTCGACGAGGTGCTCAACATCAATCCCGGCACCGTCTTCCTCGGGTACCTTCTCTACCGCATGGGCGTGGATGTCCGCTTCAAGATCTCCGTCTTCATGGGGAACGACAACCCCTACGCCGTTCTCTGGACGCTGCTCGCAGCCCGCATGTTCGCCCGCGACGACGGCAGCACGCCGCTGGCCGGCTTCAACCTCTCGAACTCGATCGACGACGCGCACCTCGCCAAGGCCGCCGCCATCCGCAGGGAACTCGGCCTCGAGGACCAGGTGCGGATCGAGCACCACATCACCGAGACGTGGAAGAGCATCGTCCGCCAGCCGTACAACCGCAGGGATGGACTGCTGAAGCTGGCGAAGACCGTTCCCAACATTTCCGCCAAGCATGAGGGAGGCAATCCCGAGGACGAGCAGAAGCTCGATCATCCGTCCGACATTCTCGACTACTTCCGCGAGAAGAAGGAGATCGAGTCCTCCGGCGACATGGAGGCCCTGACGCTGAACTACCTGATGAAGCACAAGGCCGTCAACAGTACCGCGGAGGCGCTGACGAAAGCGGGCCTCTCGTTCGTCGCGGCCGGCGCGCACCGGCTGTAGAGATGGTAGAATAGTCGAGCAGACATATCCTGTGGAGCTTCAGAAGCGGAGGGAAAAACATGCTCTCGCAAAAAAGCCTTGAATTCATCAAAGATACGGCTAAAAAACACGGAGCGCAGCGTGTTGTTCTCTTCGGCTCCTGCGTACACCTTTCCGAAGCGGAGGCTGGAGACATCGATCTGGCCGTAGGCGGACTCGATGCGGAGACGTTCCTCGAAATGTGGAACGACCTTACTTGGGCTCCTGAACTGCGCATGAAAAACGTCGACCTCGTACGGATGGAGGACTGCCTTCCCGTCATGGTGATGGTGCGTGCAGAAGGAGTGACGGTCTATGAACGCGAAAGAGAGCGCGCAACAGTATCTGCGTGAGCTTTGGGCGCTCATTCAAGAAGACACCGTGCCCTCTATGCGGGAGTATCTTGATCTGCCGGAATGGGATAAAATTCAGCTTGCCGGTATGGGCATGTGCCTGGGAGACATTTATAAAGCCTTGGAACAGTCATTGCGCTGCGTCCTCGAAAACATCGAAGGCAAAAAGATCGCGAAGAATGAATCCTGGCACAGCAACCTCTTGAGCCTTTCCGAGGAGATGGGGCTCATCCCCGAGGATATCCGAGGCACCGTGCAGGGGATGCTCAAGTACAGGCACCACCTCCACCATGGCTATGGTGTGCAACTGAACGAGCGACTCGTACGAAAGTATGCCCCCGAGGCAATCGATGCCTTCAATGCTTTTACAAAACACATTATCAGCCGCTATCTCGATATTCTCTGAATCGAACGAAGCCCCGGGTGATGACGCCGGGGCTTCTTCATCTCTATCGGTTGTTCCTACCCGATCGCGTCCATCACCATTTTGACCGCGCTGACGACAACCACGGCGGCAAGGATGTAGCGCACCCACTTGTTTCCCTTCATCACCGTGAACTTCGCACCGATAACCGCTCCGGCCATGCTCCCGACCGCGAGCACCAGACCGATGGGAATGTCGACCAGCCCGTTCACGAAGAAGATGACAAGGCTGACGGCCGTATAGCTGCCGATGATGATCGTCTTGACGGCGTTCCCGTGGACAAGGTCCGTCCCCGCCGCCACGACGAGCGCCCACGAGAGGAAGAATCCGACTCCGGCCTGGATGAAGCCGCCGTAGATGCCGATCGCGAAGAAGACTGCATAGACAGCCCACTTCGGCCAATGCTGCTCCTTGACCTCCTCCCACATCTTCGGCTTGAAGACCAGAAGCATTGCCATCAGCGAGATCAAAGCGGCGATGACAAGGTTCAACACCGTCCTGTTGACGTTCACCACCACGAACGTCCCGACAATAGCGCCGAGCGTGGAAGCCGCAGCAAGCGGAAGAGCAGCCTTTAAAGACAACGCCTTCTGTTGCTTGAAGCTCGCGGCTCCCGACATGCTCTGCAGCAGGATGGAGATCCTGTTCGTACCGTTCGCCACCGCGATGTCCATTCCGAGAAAAGTAAGCGCGGGCAGAACGAGCAGCGTTCCGCCTCCGGCTACGGTGTTCAGAAAGCCCTGCATCACGCCGACAAAGACGATCCCCGCCCAGTGGTACCATAAAAGTTCCATGAATTCTCACGACCTTTTTAAAGATTGCGGGAGCCCCGGCAGAGGCTCCCCGTAAAACCTGGTGCATCATTGCGCATATTACCGGGCACGGCAATACATTATGCAGTATATCAAATCGGTCGTTGAATGAAAAGACTTTTTTTCAATCATTCTTTCTTCTTCGCCGTATGAAAAACGGCACAAGAGGAAGAAGAAGCGCGACAGGTCCGCCATCTGAACCGGTCTTACAGCCTCTTTCCGTGCTGCCGGAAGGATTGTATGGAGGCGTAGGAGTGGGTTCTGGCTCAGGCGTCGGCTCCGGTATTGGTGTCGGCGTCGGTGTCGGCGTCGGCTCGGGAGTCGGAATCGGCGTTGGTTCGGGTGTTGGTGTCGGTTCCGGTGTTGGTGTCGGTGTTGGTGTCGGTTCCGGTGTTGGTGTCGGCTCCGGTGTCGGGCTAGGCATGGGAGTCGGGGTCGGCTCCGGCGTCGGTACAGGTGTCGGGGTCGGCTCAGGTACCGGTGTCGGGGTTGGTTCGGGAGTAGGTTCCGGCGTCGGCATCGGCGTTGGAGTCGGTTCCGGAGTAGGCGTCGGTGTAGGCTCAGGTGTAGGCGTCGGAGTCGGTTCCGGCGTCGGCTCAGGCTTGACGAATTCATATGCTCCTATATCCACCGCTTCCCCCTGAGGACGAAGCACTCCGCGCTGATCCGTCCCCGGAACAGTGACGACCTTCCCGCCGACATCGTGCTCCCCTTTCGGGAGACCTCTGTCGAGAGCGATGCTCCCCTCGCCGAGAGCATGTGTCTTCGTCGGTCCGCCGTTGTCGGCAAGCCCGTCCAGGAAGGGATCATCCTCGAAAATATGCTCTCCGCCTTCAAAACCGTTCTCTACTACACAATGCGACAGCGCAAGCGATCCGCCGCCGATTTGAACATCTCCGTTGCCCCAAAAAATGGAGTTCACAAAGAACGGACTCCCTCCGACTGCGTAGGCTCCGCCGGCGCTCCCGCTGACGGTCGAGTTCCCGAAGAACGTGCAGTTGACCGCAAGAGGGCTGCCGGAGTCGCCGCTCATGCCCCCTCCGCCGCCCTTCGACGAATTTCCGGAGAAGGTGCAGTTCACGAGATCGGGGCTGCTGCTGTCTTGATTGAACATGCCCCCGCCGCTGCCGTTTTCCGAGACGTTTCCGGAAAAAAGACTGCCCGTAACGAGGGGATTGCTGCCGTTGCGATTGTACATGCCCCCGCCTCCGGCGGTCGCGATGTTTTCCGAGAAAACGCATCCGGAAATCTCCGGACCGCTTCCCGTGTTGTAGTTATACATTCCTCCTCCGTCAGTCGCAACGTTGCCGGAAAAAACGCAGTTCGAGAATTCCGCACTGCCGGCGTTATTGTAGATCCCCCCGCCGGAACCATTGATCGGCGCACGATTTCCGGAAAAAATACAATCAACGGCAACGACGCTGCTGCTCTGGTTGTACATGCCTCCGCCGGATGCCGCTATATTCCCCAGAAACGTGCAGCCTGACAGATAAGGCGCTGCCCCCGAGCTGAACATGCCGCCTCCGGAGTTCGCGGTGTTTTCCGAGAAGAGACAGCCAACAAAGGCTGGAGTTCCTCCCGCGTTGTATACGCCGCCACCGCTTCCGGTGGAGTTCGTCGCCTTGTTCGCCAGAAACGTGCAGTTCGTGAGAACGGGGCTGCCGCCGCCCCGGTTGTACATTCCTCCTCCGCTGGCCGCCGCCGTGTTGTCGAAAAAGATGCAGTTCGAGATCGTCGGACTGCCGCCGTCGTTGTACATACCGCCTCCGCGGTTGTCGGGCGAGTACGCGGCATTTGCGACGCCCCGGGTGATGGTGAAGCCGTCGAGAACGGCGCTCGAATCAGTTCCGCTCCCGGTCACGACGTGGTAGCTGTATTTGCTGCCGGAGAGCCTGCCGGTCAGAATTGTTTCGTTATCCCGCCAGTTCCGCTGCTCTCTTTCAGTTTCGTCGCCGGCGAAGCCCCCGTAGAGCCCAACACCGTTCTTCAGGAAAAAAGTTGCGCTCTGGTTCGTATGCGTCGTTGCGGGGGGATAGGTTCCCATCGCCACCCAAACATCAGTATCCTCCAGAGAACCGAGCTTTCCGGCGAACTCCGCCTCGCCCCAGGCGTGCGACCATTCGCTTCCGTCCATGTTTCCGGCCCCGTTCTGGGTAACGTAGACTCTCCCCCTTTCGCTCGTTTCGCTCGATAGCGGCGTAAAAAAACAGGAAGAGACAACAGCAAAGATAAGAGCGCACCGTGCAATTGCGCTCCCCGAAAGAACACTCCTAAAGTACATGCAACAATCTCCTTTCCGGGGAAGAATGTCTGGAGCAAAGCGTTTTGCGAGTGTTTGATATAGTTTCTTTCGTCTATACAATAATATCTTTCAAGCTTCCCGCCCCACGCAGTGATACTCGAACCCCATCGCCTTCAGATTCCCCGGATTATACTGGTTCCTGCCGTCGAAGATCAGCGGCGTCTTCAAAAGCTCCTTCATCCGCGGGAAGTCCGGCCGCCGGAAGAGGGGCCATTCCGTCAGCAGCAGCAGCGCGTCGGCGCCGCGGAGTGCCTCGTAGTTCTCGTCCATATATTCGATGCGGTCATTCCACTCCACCAGCGCATCCCGCGCGTTCTCCGCAGCCACGGGGTCGTAGGCGCGCACGGTTGCTCCGCCCTCGACCAGTTTCGGCAGGATATCGAGCGCAGGAGCCTCGCGCACATCGTCCGTATGCGGTTTGAAACTCAACCCCCACACAGCGAAGGTCTTTCCCGAGACCTCGCCGCAGAACCGGTCAAGGATCTTCCGCAGGAACCACTCCCGCTGCCCGGCGTTGATCCGCTCCACGGCCTTCAGAAGGGAGAACGGGCACTCCCGCTCGTCGCCCGAGTGGATCAGCGCCTTGACGTCCTTCGGAAAACACGACCCCCCGTATCCTATCCCCGCGTACAGAAATGCCGACCCGATCCTTGAATCCGTCCCGATACCCTGCCGCACCTGCTCCACGTCGCCGCCCACGATCTCGCAGAACCTCGCAAGCTCGTTCATGAAGCTAATGCGCGTCGCCAGCATCGCGTTCGCGGCGTACTTCGTCAGCTCCGCCGAGGGGATCGTCATCGAAAGAATCCGGTTCTCGCGCATCGTGAACGGGGCGAACAGCTCCTTCAGCAGCTCGGCCGTCCGGTTGTTCTCCGTGCCGACGACGATCCGGTCGGGCTTCATGAAGTCCTCGACCGCGGACCCCTCCTTCAGAAACTCCGGGCAGAAAGCCACGTCGAACTCCAGGTCGGGCCGCCCGCGCAGGGCGATCTGCTCCGCGACGATCTCCTTCACCCTCGCGGTCGTCCCGACCGGAACGGTCGACTTCGTCACCACGACCTTGTAGCTCTCAAGGTTCTCCCCGATCTCCCGGGCGACGCCGTGGACGAACGAGAGATCCGCGGCGCCGTTCCTGTCGGGGGGCGTTCCCACCGCGATGAAGATGAAGAGCGCGCGCTCCATCCCCTCCTTGAGGCTCGTCGTGAAGTGCAGCCGCCCCTGGCCCGTATTCCGCCGGACGATCTCCTCCAGGCCGGGCTCGTAGATCGGAATATGCCCCTCCTGAAGGCGCGCAATCTTCCTCTCGTCCACGTCGACACACCAGACCTCGTTGCCGTTCTCCGCGAAGCACGCTCCGGTGACCAGTCCGACATATCCCGTGCCGATCATGCAAATCCGCATCAACAATCAGCTCCTCTAAAAACAAAAAATTGGGCGCGCAGATAAGCGCTCCCGAAACTCCCAAACAGGAGTTTATCATCGGTTATGTTGCAAAGATAGGATTGTCACGCTTTTATTTCGAATTTAATAGTACTGTTACAGGGAATTGAATATCTCTGTTCCGAAATCAGGTATCAGTGCAATACTCCAAGAAAGGAGATCTTTCTCGTGTTTATTCTACAGCAAACTTTGGCGAACGGCGATACTCTATCTTGAACAACCGGTTTTCTCTTCAATTTTTTAAAAGCGAATAACCGCGCGAAAAGGAACTTTTTTCCACAGGGGTGTATTTTTTAGGGGGGAAAAGCACAGGCCATTTCCCTCACCGGCAAAAATCACAGCGTCCATGTTGAATAGAATGTTCCAAAGCAACCCATCGTCCGATTCGCGTATATAATATGAGTAAACAATAATATGGACTATAGGTGGAAAATCCAAGATAATGGGTTTAACTCCACTATTGAGAGGAGAAACATCATGAAAAAAATCGTCTCGCTCGTGGGCGCGCGCCCGCAGTTCATCAAGGAAGCCGTCGTCGGCGCGGAGGCGCGCGGGCGGAACGCGTGGAAGCACGTCCTCGTCCACTCCGGCCAGCACTACGACGCCAACATGTCGGACGTCTTCTTCTCGGAGCTGGACATCCGGCGGCCGGACCACTTTCTGGGGACGGGCTCCGGCACACACGCAGCGCAGACCGCCGACGTCCTCGTGAAGTTCGAAGCGCTCCTGCTCGACGAAAAACCGGACATGGTTCTCGTCTACGGCGATACGAACACGACCGTGGCCGGTGCGCTGGCGGCGGCCAAGCTCAAAATCCCCGTCGCCCATGTCGAGGCGGGCATCCGCCAGCGTCCGAAGGACATGCCGGAGGAGATCAACCGGGTGCTCGCGGATCACATCTCGGCGCGGCTCTTCTGCTGTTCGTCGCTCGCCGCGGAGAACCTGGCCCGGGAAGGAATCTCGAGCGGCGTCTGGGTCGCCGGGGACGTGATGTACGATCTCTACCTGAAGATGCGGCGCCGTTTCACTCCGGACGAGACCCGGGAGCGGTTCGGTCTTGAGAAGGACGGCTATCTCCTGGCCACGGTCCACCGCGACTTCAACACCGACGATCCGAAGTCCCTCGGAGGCGTCCTCGAGGGGCTCGTCCGGGCGCGGGCGAAAAGCGGGCTCGACGTCGTTCTTCCGCTCCACCCCCGCACGCGCAAGCGCATCGACGAGTTCGGCCTCGCGCATCTCGCCGCCTCGCTGCGCACCGTGGAGCCGCTGGGCTATCTGGACCTGATGTCGCTGACGCAGCAGTGCGCCGCGGTGATCACCGACAGCGGAGGGTACCAGAAGGAGGCGTACTACGCCGGCAGGCGGGCCGTCGTGGTGATGCCGGACACGGGCTGGCGCGAGCTGACGGACTGCGGATGGAACGTCCTCTGCGCTCCGGAGGCGGCGGATTTGGAGCGGGCCCTCGCGGCAATCGCGGAACCGTGCGCCTATCCGGAGAACCTCTTCGGCGACGGAACTGCGGGGAAGCGCATCGTGGAGTCGCTTGCGGTCTGATTGAAGCAACTCCTTCGTATCGGCACAAAGAGCCGGCCCTCCGGGAGCGTTTCCCGCGCGGGCTGGCTTTTTCGTGTCTTCGGAATCCCTGCCGCGCTCCTCTACGCCTTCGGGGCAGGGGACGCCTTCAGCGCCTCGCCGTAGGGCACGGGGACGACCACGAGGATCAGGCCGTGGCGAAGGTGAGGCCGAACATGATCGTAACGGCATAGCCGAGAAGAGGACGTCACCTCCCGGAGAATTGACGAAGTGTATCCGAACGGATAAAATAAACGGTATGAATATTTTCATGCGTACGCCGGAATTCGATGTATGGTTGAAGTCCTTGCGCGATGCGGCTGCGAAAGCTCGTGTGCTTTCTCGCATCAGGTCGGCCGAAGCCGGTAATTTCGGCGACTGCGAATCCGTAGGAGATGGCGTCTTTGAAATGCGAATTCATACCGGACCCGGTTTTCGGGTTTATTTTTGCAGACAAGGGGAGATCGTATATCTCCTTTTATGCGGCGGCGACAAGTCATCTCAAAAAAAGGACATTTCAACCGCGAAAAAACTCAAGAAAAGACTGGAGGGAATATCATGAGCCGTATCGCTCTGTTCGACGCCGCCGACTATCTCGACAGCGAAGAGGTCGTCGCCGAGTACTTGAACGCCGCTTTGGAGGATGGAAATCCGGACGTCTTCCTTCGGGCAGTCGCCGACGTCGCGAAGGCCCGGGGAATGGCGAAGCTGGCAAGGGACGCCGGATTGGGGCGGGAAAGCCTTTACAAGGCATTGGCCCCCGGCGCGAAGCCTCGTTACGACACCGTTCTGAAGCTGCTGCTGGCTCTTGGGGTGGAGCTGCGGACAGCCCCCTCCAAAACGCGCTCCGCCTGAGCGGTGCACCGCCTTACCCGCCGTAGTCGGAGCCCGACGGGCGAAAGCGCCTGCGCCGGGTGCGGCGGCTAAGCAGCGCTCCGTCAGTGCTGTAAATTTTTGATCGAAGCAACACCGTCATATCGACTCGAAGAGCCGGTCCCCGGGAGCGTTTCTTCCCGATGGACCGGCTCTTTTGTGTTTCCGGAAGCTTTTTCGCGCTCCCCTATCCTACGCCTTCGGGGCAGGGGACGCCTTCAGCGCCTCGCCGTAGAGCACGGGGACGACCACGAGGATCAGGACCGTGGCGAAGGTCAGGCCGAACATGATCGTGACGGCCATAGCCGAGAAGAGGACGTCGAAGTAGAGCGGGATCATCCCCAGCACGGTCGTCAGGGCGGCCATGGCGACGGGGCGGGTGCGGCTGACGCCGGAGTCGATGATTGCGTCGAACGGGACCTTTCCCTCCCGAATTTCCATGTCGATCTGGTCGATCAGGACGATGGCGTTCTTGATGAGCATGCCGGTGAGGCTCAGGAAGCCGAGCAACGCCATGAAGTCGAACGACTTCCCCATCGTCAGCAGCCCGACGGAGAGTCCCATGACCGAGAGCGGCAGGCAGAGCAGGATGATGAGCGGTTGGCGGAAGCCGTTGAAGAGCAGAACGAGGATCACGACGATGCCGAGGAAACCGAGCGGGATCATTCCCATCAGGCCTCCCTGGGCCTTCTGCGAGCTCTCGAATTCGCCGCCCCACTCTATCTCGACGCCGTCCGGAAGATCGAGCGCCTCGATGCGGGGCCGCAGCCGTGCGAAGAGGGCGCTCGTCCGCCCTTCGCCGCTGTCGCACTCCACCGTGAGCGCCTTCATCCGGTCGATCCGGTAGACGAAGGCGTCCTCCGCGACGGTGTCGATCCGCGAGACGAACTGCGACAGCGGAATGTAGCGCCTGTTCAGGCCGCTCCAGATCTGCGTCTCCTCGAGCGACTCCACGCTCCCCCTCTCGGACTGCGGCAGGCGGGCCACGATGGGAAGCAGCTTCTCCCCCTCACGGTAGAGCCCTGCCGAAACTCCCGTAAAGGCCATTTTGAGTGCGCCGGCGATGTCGCGGCGCGTCAGTCCCAGAAGCTGGACGGACTCGTTCAGTTCCGGGCGGATGACCTTGGTCCGTTCGCCCCAGTTGTTCCGGATGTTGACGGAGTCGGAATCCGACGCGAAGACGGCTGTCGCGAGGCCGGCCGCCCTCCGGAGCGCCGACGGATCCTTTCCGAGGAACCGCACCTGTATCTTGGCGCCGCCGCCCGTCCCCTTGGCGAACGGGCGGATACGGGGGTCGAGATGCGGCTGGTTCTGCCGGAGGAATTCGCCCAGGCGCGTCTGGAGCGTCTCGGCCGAATCAGAATCCTTCGCTGTGACGACCAGGTGGCCGTAGTTGGAGGCCGGGTCGCCGGGCGTGTAGGTCAGGATGAAGCGCAGTGCGCCCTCCCCCGCGTAGGCGGCGACCGACTCGGTTTCGGGAAGGGAGAGAAGGAACCGCTCCATTGTTCGGACTTCGGTGAGGGTGGCCTCGACGCTTGTGCCGCGCGGGGTCCAGAAGTCCACGGTGAACATCGGGCTGGTGGAGGCCGGGAAGAAAGACTTGTCGACCATGCCGAAGGCGACGAAGGAGGCCACCAGCAGCCCCGCGACCAGCACGAGCACGGACTTGCGGCGGGTGAGGCAGAATGAGAGGAACTTCCGGTAGACCCGGTAAAAGCGCGTGTCGTACGGGTCGATCCCGGATCCCGCCTCGTTCCCCTTGAGGATGGCGATGCCGGCGAGCGGCGTGACGGTGACGGCGAGCACCCAGCTCAGCAGCAGCGAGATGGCCACCACCTGGAAGAGGCTCTTGCAGAACTCTCCCGTGCTGTCGGGAGAGAGACCGATGGGGGCGAAAGCGATGGCGGCGATGACGGTCGCGCCCAGCAGCGGTATCTGGGTCTGCTTGACCACCTCGACGGCAGCCGACGGACCGCTCTTCCCCTCCTGCATTCGAACCAGGATGCCGTCCGCGACCACGATGGCGTTGTCGACGAGCATGCCGAGGGCGACGATCAGCGCGCCGAGCGAGATGCTGTGAAGGTCGATGGCCGTGATCTTCATGACGATGAAGGTGGCCAGGATGGTGAGCAGGAGAATGGCGCCGATCAGCACGCCGCTCCGGAAGCCCATGAAGAGCAGCAGGATGCCGATGACGATGGCGAGAGCCTCCAGCAGGTTGATGATGAAGTTGCGGATGGAGTCGGCGACGGTGTCCGGCTGATAGTAGATCAGCCCCAGCTCCATGCCGACGGGCGTTCGGGGGATCAGCTCGTCGATTCGCTTCCGGACGGCCTCACCGATGGTGATGACGTTGCCGCCGGCGACGTTCGAGACGCCGATTCCCAGCGCCGGTCTGCCGTTGTAGCGCATTACCGCGGAGGGAGGCTCCGTGTACCCCCTCGTGATGGAGGCGAGATCGCCGAGCCGGATGTACCGGCCGCCGCCGCTTGGGAGCAGCAGGTTGGCGAGCGCGTCGATCGAGGAGAAGTAGCCCGATGGAGCGATGCGGATGTATTCGGATCCGACCTCGACGGAGCCCGCCCCGGCAACGACGTTCTGCGCCTGGAGGAGATTGAAGATTTCCTGCGCGGAGATGCCGAGCTGCGCCATCCGGGAGCGGTCGATCTCGACGTAGATGGTCTCGCGCTGGATGCCGGAGATTTCGACGTTGGCGACACCTTCGACGAGCAGCAGCTCGCGCCGGAGGAAGTCGGCGTGGTCCTCCAGCTCGCGGAAGGTGTAGCCGTCGCCCGTGAGGGCGTAGTAGACGCCGAAGACGTCGCCGTAGTCGTCGTTGACGCGCGACGGCCCGGCGCCGGGAGGAAGCGACGGCTGAATGTCCGAGATCTTGCGCCGCAGCTCGTTCCATATCTGGGGCAGATCTCGGGCGGTATAGGTATCCTTGATGTCGACGTACACGAGCGAGAGCCCCTCTTTCGAGAGGGAGCGCACCTTGTCCGTCTGTCCGAGCTTCTGCGCGGCGGACTCGATCAGCGCCGTGACCTCCTCCTCAACCTCGAGGGGGGACGCGCCCGGATAGAGAGTGGCGATCGCGGCCGTCTTGATGGTGAAGGCCGGGTCCTCCAGCTTGCCGAGGCCGGTATAGGCCCAGACGCCTCCGAGCACGATCAGGAGAGTGAGGAACCAGGCGACGGTGCTCTTTCGGATCGAATATTCGGCGAGGTTCATGGCCGGGCCTCCATTACTTTCCCGGCTGGGTAAAGAGCGTCACCGGGTCGCCGTCGAGCAGAAAGGAGACGCCCGCCGTGACGATGCGGTCGCCGGGTGCGACGCCGCCCTTCACGAGCGCCGTATCGCCTCTGTAACCTGCGATCTCGAGCGGGACCTTCCGGACACGCAGCTCATCCGTCCCCTCGACGCGCCAGACGAAGTGCTCCGTCCCCTCTCCCGCCAGAATCGCGGAGGCCGGAAGCTCGACCGTGGCCCCTTCTTCTCCGGCGAGGCGCGGAATGAGGACGTCGACCGTCATGCCGGGGAGAACTGTCAGCTCGTCGGGCTTCGCAAGCGAGAAGGTGACCGGGTAGGTCTGGGTCTGCGGGTCGGCCTGAGCGGAGACCTCTTTGTAGACGAGAGGAAAGCGCCTGCCTGGCAGAGAGGAGAAGCGGGCCTCGATCCCCTCGATCGATTCTTTCCGGGTGTGCAGGATGAGCGTCTCCGGCACGGAGATGGAGACCTCCAGCATGCCGAGATCCTGGAGGCTGACGATTGCCTGGTCGCGCTGGACGCTCTGGTTGTTGTCGACGTAGCGGTCGATGATCACGCCGCCGAACGGAGCGAGGAGCCGGGTGTCGGCGAGGGCGTTCTGCGCGGCTCGGACCTTCCCCTCGATCCCCTGGATGGTGAACTCCATGGCCGCGATATCCTCGGGGCGGGCCCCGGTGCGGGCGGCGGCAAGCTCCTGCGACGCCGACTGGTAGGCGGAGCGGGCGACTTCGTAGGACGTGCGGGTCCTGTCCAGTTCGGACTTGGAGAACCCTCCCGCCTTGTAGAGCTTCTCCACCCGCTCGAGGGTGGTCATCGCGTCGTTCATCTGCGCGCGGGCGGAGTTCACCTTCGCGGTGATCATGGCGATCTCCTCCTTGCGCGCTCCGGCCCTCATCGCGTCGAGGCGTGCCTTCGCGTTCCCCAACTCGCTCCTGGCGTTGGCGAGCTGCACCTCGAAGTCGCGGGGGTCGAGCCGTGCCAGCATCGATCCGGCCCCGACGCTTTCCCCCATCACCACCGGCAGCTCGACGACCTGCCCGGAGACGCGGAAGGAAAGGTTCACCTTCTGGGAGGCGAGGATTCTGCCCGGGAAGACGCGCTCTCCTCCGCCTCCCGCGGCGGCGGCGACCATCGTCTTGACGGGGCGGGCCTGCCGGGGGGCTTCCGCCTGCTCCATCTTGGCGGGGACGGCGCCCCAGAGAAAGTACGCGGCGCCCGCCGCGATCACAACCGCAACGGCGGCCAGAGATCGGGTTCTGGTCAACTTCGATATCATCGGGTATCTCCACCTTTTCATAAAAAAATGAGAGCCTGCAAAGATTCCGCTGTAGAAAGAGGGTCGCTGCGGAACGAAGCCTTTGTCAGGTACAGGAACGTCTTTCTGCGCCGATTGACTCCGTTAAGCGTTTTCTCCCGTCTTTTCGGCCATGCAAAAGACGGGAGAAAACGTTTTTCCCGGAACTTCGAACGGCCGGAACGCGCTTACCGCAAGGCGGAGATCGCGGGCCTGCCCGTTATTTCATGTTCCGAGCCGCTATTTTTCGAGGGTGAGAACGATGGTATTCAATAGAGCTCCACGCTGCAGAGCATTTCCTTGATCCACTCCCCCGCTCCGGCGTACTTCGAAGAGGGCATGCGTATCGTGATCAGCGCGCCGCTCTCTTCCCAGGTCGCCTTCAGAACGGCCCAGGCCTCCTTGTCCCCTCGTCTCATCCGTTCGGAGTAGAGGACGACGGTCACCGCATGATCGGCGCATTCGAGCACCGTCTCTCCATGACGGCGCATGCCCTTGGTCTCTTCGGCGATCTTCGCCGCGACCTCTTCGCCGTCCGCGAAAAGCCCGACGACGATCTGCGAGTCGTCCGGGCCGTCCAGCACGACGCGCTCGTCATCCCGTTCAACCTCGACGGCGCCTTCGGGCAGCTCGATCAGGAGAATTTCATTCTCGGACTGAAGGAAAGCGGGCTCCATAACGTCTCCAAGCTCCGGAAGGGCGCTTTCGGGCTCCGGCGTGAACGCGGGGAGTTCTCCGGCGGGCGGCGTAGGCTCCGCAGGCTGTTCGGGCTCCGGTTCGGCGGGCTCTTCGGCTTTTTCAGGCTCCGCCGGTTTGACCGCTTCCGGCTCGGCGGGCTTCTCCGGCTCTGGTTCGGCAGGCTTTACAAGCTCCTCCGGCTTCTTCGAGGGAGTCGATGCCTTAAAGAGAGCGTCGATGGGATCCTCGAACTCCTCCTCATCCGGCTCTTCCTCTTCCGGTCCGGCAGACTTCAGGGGATCCTCGAAATCCTTCTTCAGCGGTTCGGGTTCGGCGGGTTTCTCCGGCTCCGGTTTCACGGGAGGTTTCGGCTCGGGTTTGACCGGAGGCTTCGGCTGCACCTTCGGCGCCCCGGGGAACTGCAGGACATTCTCGACGAAGCTGAGGAATTTCGGCTGGAGCTTCGGGAACCAGCTCTCCGTGCTGTCGAAGAGGAAGACGTATCCGGTGTCGTCGAGGACGAAGACGTACATCTCGCCGGTCAGGATATCCTGCTGGTTGGAGAAGCTGAAGCGGTGTATCATCGCGTCCCTGCCGTGCATCACGACGCTCTCGTCCTCGATCTCCTCGTATTCGAAGAAGCTCGGCATGCTGTTGACCTTGAGGGCTTCAAGGTACTCTTCGGGCGTGTGGGAAACGGGCAGAGGCTCCGCGAAGATGAGCAGTTCCGCAAGGATCGTTCCCCTCTCCTGGTAGATGAAATATCTGTCGATACTCTCGTCATGAGGGGGGCGCTCCGCCCACCCTGCCGGAAGGCGCCCGACACGGACTTCCTCCGCCAGCGCCGGGCTTCCGCCGAGGGGCGGAAGGCAGATCAGCGCCGCGAGAACCGCCAGAAACAGAAAGAAAGCCGACGCACGCGCACTACTTTTTGACATTTTGCCTGGAAATCTCTTCATTGCAAAAACCTCCTTCGCAATTTTCTGCACGTTGTAGGGTGCCTGCCATCCTGAAGCGTTTTGAAAATTGTAGCACTCAGCACGAAATCATGAAAGAGGGAATTGTTCGTGTCCCGTATGCATCATAAGAGTATACATCCGCTCCGTCGAGAGGCCCGTACCCTGAGCGGAATCCGCGCGGAACGGCGGAGCGGGGAAAGTCGCGCTTTCAAATTCCCCGGCCGAAGCGGGGCCAGTCCTCCAGGTCGCCGTGCGATAGCCTTCCACCGGCGAAGGTGAAGCGCACCCGGGCCCTCCGGAGCGCGTCTCCGCGAAGGCCGGAGATGTCGCGGTCGAACACGGCGATGTCGGCGGGGTATCCCGCTTCGAGACGGCCGTTCTCCTCTCCTCTTCCGACCGCCCGGTACGGATTCGCGGTGAGCAGAGGAAGGGCTTCCTCGAGCGTGAGGCATTCTTCAGGGGCGAACGCCTCTCCTCCATCCTCCCGGCGGCGTTCGGTGAGCGCCCAGAGCGCGTCCATCGGGTTGGCCGACTCCACCGGGGCGTCGCTCGAGGCGGAGAGCAGAAGGCCTTCGTTCAGGATGGAGCGCCACCGGTACGCCCACGGCGTCCGCCTTGGTCCGAGGCGGTGGGGCGCCATGGAGAAGTCGCTCGGAACGAAGGAGGGCTGGATGTCGCAGAAGAGTCCGAGCGCGGCGAGAAGGCGCCTCTGGTCCGGGCGGCAGACGATGAGGTGGTTGATCCTGTCCTTGAGCGCGGCGGGGCCGAACTCGGCGTCGATCTGCCCGATGCAGGCGAGCGCCTGGTCGAGCGCCCGGTCGCCGATGGCGTGGAGGAGTGTCTGGATCCCCTTCTCCCGCGCGGTCCGGAGCATGCCGAGGATCTGTTCGTCACTCCAGTTGAGCGTTCCTTCCTCGTAACGATCATCGGCGTAGGGCTCGGTGAGGGCCGCGGTGCGGCCGCCGAGGCTGCCGTCGAGGTAGATCTTGAGCCCCTGATAGCGGATCCACTCGTCGCCGAAGCCCGATGGAATGACAGGGTAAGGAAGGGAGTCGTGGTAGCTGAAAATCCGTATCGGGAGCGCGCCGGCGCGGCGGAGTTCGTCGTAGAGGGAGAGGTCCTCCTCCATGCCGTAGTCGTCGGCGCCGCAGGGGTGGGCGCAGGTGACGCCGAAGGAGGCGAGTTCGAAGCACGCCGCTCCGAGGGCGTCGCGAAGGCCGGAGCGGGAGAAGACGTTCTTCTCCATGGCGCGGAGGGCGGGAATCGCCTCCCGCTCCGGAAGAACTCCGTCTGCGCTTTCGATTCCGGCGATTGCGAGGGCTCTGCTGTCGGCGACGTTGACGTGCGTGCAGACGCGCTGCAGGAGAATCGGGTTGGGGATGCCGAGCGAGTCGAGGTCGGCTTTCGTCACGGAGCGTCCTTCGGGCCAGAGGGTGTCGTTGTAGTTCCATCCCCGGATCCAGTGATCGGGAGGCGTTTTCCGCGCCTCCTCCGCGACGAGTTCGAGAAGCCCGGCGAGCGATTCCGCGGCGGCGAGGTTCAGCAGCGTCTTCTGCTTGGCCCACGTCGAGAGGTGGATATGGGCGTCGGTGAAGCCCGGAAGGACGGCCTCGCCCGAGAGGTTGAGTTCGCGGCACTGTCCGGCGTCCGCACGGACCCGTTCCTCCGGGCCGGCCGCGGCGATCCGGGAGTCTTCGACGAGCAGCGCGTTCCCCCGGATGAAGGCGCTTCCGTTCCAGAGAGTTCCTCCGGTGACGAGCAGTCTGTTCATGGCACGCTCCTTGGAAAATGAGATGCGGTTATTATAGAGCATTTCCGCTCCTCCGCGTCTCCTCCCGCCCCCCCTCATCCGCGCTTTTCGCGGCAAGATGATTCTTCCGGACCATTTCGACTCCTTCCAAGGTCAGCACCCTATATGCTACTATTTTAGACATACATAAAAAGTTGGAAAGGTCGTGAAGACTGTTTCATCAGATGGAATAAAATCCGAGGAGGGCTCATCGATGGACCGACTCTCAGGCAACGACAGCATAGTATATGATGCGGCCGGATGTAGGAAGAAAAAACTTCTCCTGAGTGAGCGGAACGCCTCCCTTGCGATGCTCTCGGAAATAGCGGCGGACCTGATGTCCGATCTGGAGACGGAAACCCTGCTCCAGAAGGTGCTGCGCTACGCGACTTCCTCCATGAACACCGAGCACGGCTCCATCTCGTTCATCGATTTTTCCGCGAAAGACCGGTACGTCCGGTGGGCGCAGGGACCGATTCTCCAGGGATACATCGGAGTCCGCATTCCCTTCGGCATGGGGCTCGGGAGCGCCGTCATAGCCGCGGGAGAACGAAGGATCGTGAAAAACTATCAGCAGTACGAGAACCGCCTTCCCTACGAGGATTTCGACGGCATCTCCACGGTGGTGGGAATTCCCCTGCGCTGGAGGGACGAGGTCTTCGGCTACCTCTCGGTCTACTACGAGGGGGAGCCGCGCGAACTGGAAGAGGCGAAACTGAAACACCTGGACCAGTTCGCCTTTCTGGCGTCTCTGGCTCTGCACAATGCCACGCTCTACGAAGAGGCGCAGCGCGAGCTCAAGGAGCGCAGAAGACTCGAAGAGGAACTTCGGATGGCGACCCAGGAGGCGGAGCGGGCCAACGCGGCGAAAAGCGATTTCCTGGCGAGGATGAGCCACGAGATACGGACGCCTCTGAACGTTCTGACCGGAATGAGCGATCTCCTTCTTCAGCGTTACGGCGACTGCGAACTCCGCGAAGACCTGGTGACGATCGCGCAGACGGGCCGTTTCCTCGCCGAGATGGTGAACGATATCCTGGACTTCTCCAGGATCGAGGCCGGCCGCGTGGATATCGAGCATATTCCCTTCTCGCTGGCGGACCTTACGGGAGAGCTCTCCTCCGTCTTCGGCTTTCACGCCAAGCAGAGCGGAATTCTCTTCCGTTCGACGACGGCGCCTCTCCTTTTCGATCTCTTTCTGGGAGATCCGTTGCGGATCAAGCAGATTCTCTTCAACCTCCTCGGGAACGCCGTGAAGTTCACGCTTCGCGGCGAGGTCGCCCTGTCGGTGAAGGGGTCGCCCCTTCCGGACGGACGTTTCCGCCTGCTTTTCACCGTCTCCGATACCGGAAAGGGGATGAGGCCGGAGGAACTCGAAGAGATCTTCGAACCCTACCGCCAGGGTTCCGGCTCGGTGCCCAGGCGTTTCGGCGGGAGCGGGCTGGGATTGCCGATCAGCAGAAAGCTGGCCGAGCTGATGGGCGGGTCTCTTTCCGTTGAGAGCGTCCCCGGCAAGGGGTCGTCCTTCACGCTCGATATTCCGCTGCAGATCGCGAGGTCGTCCGTTGAGGGAGTTGAAGCTGTCAACGGGCAGGCGACGCTTCCCGAGGAACTTTCGATCCTGGTCGTCGATGACAATATCATGAACCGGACGCTCCTCTCCAGACTGCTGGCGCTTCCCGGATGGAGCGTGCTGCTTGCGGACGACGGCGAAAAAGCCGTGGAGATAGCGGACCGGAACTCCCCCGACGTGGTGATCCTGGATCTCGAAATGCCGAAGCTGGACGGACTCGCGGCCGCAAGGGCCATCCGCGGCGGAGAGAGCGCATCGGGAAAGCGGGCGTTCATTCTGGGACTGACCGGGTACGCTCCTTCCGAGGTTCTCCCCCTGTGCATCGAGGCCGGAATGGACGACTGTCTCGGCAAGCCGGCGCGAAAACAGGCGATTCTGGCGAGCATCGCGAAGCATTTCTCATCCCGCTCCTGAAAGAAACGCGGAAGACAACCGTCCGGCTGCGGACATCCGCGCCCCGGCATTTTTTCTTCACGTTCCGAAACTGCCCGCAGAAAAACTCCGGGTCCGTCATTTTTTTGCGATCCCCCAACAGTCCGCCATCCCGATAATACTGCCCGCTGTTGACTTTTTTCCCCGGGAGTTTTAAAGTGCGCGCAACGGAAGCAACCGGAGGTGCGGCACATGAGTCCGAAGATCGCCCCCACGCGGGGGAACATGGTGAAGTTCGCGGCGTCGCTGAAGCTGGCGAAAAAAGGGCACGACCTCCTGGAGCAGAAGCGGACGATCCTGCTGATGGAGCTGACAGGGCGCATCCGCGAGGCGAGGACCCTTCAGGCCGATCTCGAGCGCGTCTTCTCGGAGGCCTATTTCAGCCTTCAGATGGCGGGGCTCTCGCTGGGAATCGACAACGTGGAGGAGCTTGCGTACTCCGTTCCCGAGGCGGACGATTTCACGATCCGCCTGCACTCCGTGATGGGAGTGGAAATTCCGAAGGTGGACCCCGTTGAGAAGGGACCCGTGCCGTGCTACTCCTTTCTGGGAACATCCGGAGTGCTCGACGCCGCGTACAGCCATGCGCGGGAGGTTCTTTCGCTGATCGCCCGCCTGGCGGAGGTGGAGACGTCGGTCTACCGGCTGGCGGTGCAGATCCGCAAGACGTTCCGGCGTGTGAACGCGCTGGAGAAGGTCGTCATTCCGTCGAACAAAAAGGTGCTGGCGTGGATCGCCAACGTGCTGGAGGAAAACGACCGCGAGGACTTCATACGGATGAAGACGGCGCGCGGAAGCGCTTCTGAGGAACCCGCCCTCCGTGAAGAGAGCGGGATGCAGGGAGGAGAGACGTTGTGAATCTGAGCACGGTGTTGAGCGAGCTTCTCGCCGCCGAGGACGAGGCGGCGGGATCGGTCGAGGCGGCGAGGCGCAAGGCGTCCGAACTTCTCCGCGAGTCGAGAGAGCGCTTCGCGGCGGACCAGGAAGCGCGTCTTACGGCGGCGCGGGCGCAGGCGAAGGCGATCGTCGAGTCCGCCCGCCACTCCGCCGAGCTGGAGGCGGCGCAGATCGCCGATATGGGAGCCCGGGGACGCAGGAAGATGAATGAACAGTTCGGGCAGGCGGGGCCGGAGATCGTACGGACTCTTGCGCAGGAGACGGCGGCGAGGTACGGCCGGAAGGGCGCGATATAGGTGGCCTTTCTCTCGGCGGGCGAACGGGCGGCTGTGACGGCGAAGGCCCGGATATTCCGGGGGCGCCTGCTCTCTCCTTCCGACTACCTTCGCCTCCTCGAGTGCGGGACGGTGGGCGACATCGCCGTCTACTTGTCCCGTACCCCGGCGTACGAAGCGTACTTCCAGCGCATTCCCCATCCGGAGCAATTGCACCGGGGAGATCTCGAAGGAACGATCTCGACGGCGCCGATGCTGGAGGAACTCCCCTTCTGCCACTACCTCGGGCCGGAACGCACCGCACTGCTTCGGGCGTGGGGAGAGCGCTTCGACGTGGACGTGGTGAAGCGGGTGCTTCGCATGATCACGACGGGGGTCGGCAACCGGGATGCGCTCCGTCGAAGGGTCGCGTCGGTACCGATCACGCTGGCGGACGGAGAAAAACTGCTGGAAGCCCGTACGCTGCGCGACGTGCAGGAGGCGATCAGGGGCTACCCCCTGGAAAAGGTGCTCACCGAGCCTCTGAAGCAGGCCGAAAGGCAGTCTGGCGCCCCGGGGCAGGGAGGCTTTCCGAATCTCTTCCGGGCAAAGATGGCGATGGACACGTTCTTCCTGACGCGGATCCTGTCGGAGGGGGGACGGCTTCCGGGGAGCGAGGGGCGCGGAGTGCGGCGCATCTTCGGTACCCGCGCCGACCTTATCAACCTCTATTGGATCTACAGGGGAAGGCGCTTTTTCGCGATGACGCCCGAGGAGGCGCTCGGCATGACGCTCCCGGTGAGATACAAGCTGAATTTCGAGGCGTTGAGCGCATTCGCCTTCGCGCCGGACGTTCCGGCCATGATGAAATTGATGCGGGAGAGCCGCTACAGGGTGTCGTTCACCCCGGGAGGAGATTCCGGCGCCGGCCGGCCTCCGGTTTTTCGGGAAGGTCCTCCGGGGAGGGGCGAGGAGGTCGAGGTGAGCGAGATGACGCTGGAACACAACCTGTACAGGATTCTGTGGAGGATGGCGTCGTCGGTTTTCGCCTCGGGTTCGTCGGGCGTTCACGTTGCGCTGGCATACCTGACGCTGCGTGAGCTGGAGGTGAAGGACCTGTTCACGATCATAGAGGACGTGCGGTATCAATACGACAAAAAGAAGGCGCGGGAGTTCCTGATCCATCCGGGAGCGAACTCCTTCACCGCCGGAGAGGGAGGTGACGCGGCATGGCAGTCGTCGAGATGATGGGAGTCTCGCTGGTCGGACCTCGTGAGGAGATCGAGCCTGTGGCGGCGGAACTGCTCTCCCTGGGAAACTTCGAGCCGGCGCCGCCCGATTTCGCGATGGGGAAACACCCCGGGAGCACAGGAGGAGCGCGTATCGCGACCTTCCGCGGCAATCCGTACGACGAGCTGCTGAACAGCCTGCGCGCCGTCTGGAAGATGATCCCCGACGAGGAGACGCCGGAAAGAGGCACTCCTGCAGGAAGAGGCGCCTCGGCCGGGGTATCTCCGCAGCCGCCCTCGGAGAGCCTGTGCGACCGGGTCTGCCCTTCATTCTCTTTCGAAGAGGCGTCGAAAAAGGTGAAGGAGCTGCAGGCAAAGCTCGCCCTCTGGCGCGAGCGCTCCGAGGTTCTGGAGGAGGAGCGCGAGAAGCTGATGGCTGCGGGAGCCTTCCTGGAGGCGCTCGAGGCTGCGGAGAGAGGCGTTGAGCAGACGCTGAAGACACGCTACCTCTCGGTCACGTTCGGCCGGCTGAACGCGGAGAACTACAAGCGGCTGGAGGAGATGGCGGATGTGACGCCGCTGCTGGTGTATCCGGCGGTGGCCGAAAAGGGGTACGTGCTGGCGGTGATCTTCTGCTCGCGGGACTATCACCCGGAAGCGGAGAAGATCTTCCGGACGCTCTACCTGAAGGAGTATTTTCTGAACGACGTCTTCGAGGGCGCCGGAACGGCGATGAGGGAGCGGCTTCGCGAGCGGCTGAGCCGATCGGAACGGGCGCTCCGCGCGCTTCGGGAAGCTCCGCGGAACTACCTTGAGAAACACAGGAGCGAGCTGGAGAAGCTCTACTGCTCCGTCTTTTCGATGCAGCGGGTCTACGCGCTCTGTCAGCACAGGGGCGAGCTGGGCGGCATCTTCATCCTCTCCGGACTGATTCCGGCCCCGACGCTCCCCGAGGTGGAGGCGGCGCTCGAAAAGTTCGGCCCGAACACGCTGCTCCTGACCGAGAGGGACAAGGAACTGGAGAAGCGGGGCAGGCGCCTTCCCACTCTGCTGAAGAACAACTTCCCGGCGCGCACCTTCCAGGAGATCGTCGCGCTCTACAGCCTCCCCTCCTATAACGAGATGGACCCGTCTCCCCTGGTGGCGCTGAGTTTCTGCCTCTTCTTCGGCTTCATGTTCGGCGACGTCGGGCACGGTTTTCTGCTGGCCGCCGGAGCATGGTTTCTGGCCCGCAAGGGCGTTCTGAAGCCGGCCTTCGCCTCGGTGATCCGTATCGCGGGGTTCTCGGCGATGCTCTTCGGCTTCCTGTACGGCAGCATCTTCGGCTCGGAGGAGATTCTTCCGTCGCTCTGGACGTCGCCGATGCACGGAATAGACGATCTTATCCGGACATCTCTCTTCGTCGGAGTCGGATTTCTGAGCCTGGGGATCCTGATCAACATCATCGCGATGCGGCGCAAGGGACGGATCGGGAAGATGCTCTTCGACGGCGAAGGGGTCGCGGGGCTGCTCTTCTACTGGTGCGCTGCGGCCGCCGGCGCGATTGCCTTCACCTCGGATTCCGGGGTACCGGCCGCGCTCTCGGCGGCGCTGGGCGTTCTCTTCCTGGTGATCCTGTTCAGCTCCTCGCTGGAGCGGATTCTCTTCGGTCCTCCCGAGGGCGGCGAGGAGGGCGCCGTGGTCCACACGTTCACCGTCTTCCACGCGCTGCTCTCGTTTTTGAGCAACACGGCGTCCTTCGTGCGGCTGGCGGCCTTCGCGCTGAACCATGCGGGGCTGTCCGCGGCCGTCTTCATGCTGAGCGACATGGTCCACTCGCTCCCCGGGGGAGCGCTCTTCCGGGCTGCGGTGCTGCTGCTTGGAAACGCCGTCATCGTCGGGCTGGAGGGGTTGATCGTCTTCATCCAGACGCTGCGGCTGGAGTACTACGAGTTCTTCAGCAAGTTCTACGAGGGGGGCGGGTCTCCCTTCAGGCCCGTGACGTGGCAGGGGCGGCAATGATGCCGATCTTTGCCGGGTCCGTCCCGGCGATGCCCGCCGGCGGACTGCTTCCAACTTTTCAGTGTACGTTTACGAGGAGGTTATTGTAATGACGGGAGTGTTTCTTTTGGGTGCAGGAGCGCTGCTGACGTGCTGCGCCGGATTATGGCTCCGGAACAGGGCCGTCAGGCGCCCGCGGACCGTGCTGGCCGCATTTATGCTCGGCCTGGGCTGCCTGCTGATGTCGGCTCTGGTCGTCACGCTGTCCGCCGCCGGGGCTTCGGCCTCCGAAGCTGCTGCCGCGGCGGGCTCGTCCGCCGGGCTGGGCTTTCTGGGAGCGAGCCTCGCGACAGGCCTGGCCTGCGTGGGCGCGGGAATCGCGGTGGCGGTGGTCGGTGCGGCTGCACTGGGCGTGGTGGGAGAGAAGCCCTCGATGCTGGGAACGACGCTGATCTACCTCGGCCTCGCGGAAGGTATCGCGATCTACGGCGTGATCGTCTCGCTGCTGATCCTGGGCAAGCTCTAGGGGCGGCGGAGCGATGAAGGGCTTTCTCGTCAGCGACAATCACGACTCAGTCGTCCTTCTGCGCCTTGCCGGAATTCCCGGCGTTGTGGCGCACGGAAGCGAGGAGACGGCGGCGGCGGTGGAGGACGTGCTGGCCCGGCGTCCCGACGTCGGGGTGATCGTCCTGACGGAACGGGCCGCGGCGACTGTTCCCGCGCTGGTGAAGGCCCTGCGGGAGCGGGACGAGCCGCCGCTCCTCGTGGAGATACCCGACAGGCACGGCAGCCTGCGGGGAGCGGATTTTCTGACGCGGTACATCCGCGAGGCGATTGGAGTGAGGATAGAATGACCGGTAAGCAGATGACCGACGAGCGCTCCCGGCGTGAACCGTCCGCCGTGAGCATACCGGAGACTTCGCAGAATCGGCTGTTGCCGCGGGAGGACTCCGCGCGCAAACTGGCCTCCCTGAAGGGCATCATTCTAAAGAAGGCCGACGAAGAACGGGAGATGATTCTGGACTCCGCGCGGCGCGAGGCGGGCTCGTGGCTGGAGACGCAGAACGCCGAGCTGGAACGGATGGTGGAGCAGATCCACGCCGACGCGGTGAAGCGCGCCGAGGAGATCGCGAAGCGGCAGATAGCCGGCGCGGAGGCGACGCGGGCGAAGGAGAGGCTGCGGCTTCAGAACAGCCTGCTCGGCGAGGCGGAGGCGATGCTGCAGAAGGAACTGACCGCGCTGCGGGAACGCCCCGACTACCTCGGCATCCTCGCCGGAGCCGCGCTCTCCGCCGCCGAAAACCTGCCCGAGGGGGCGGAGGTCCGCGTCGCGCTCGCGGGCGAGGACGGACCGCTGGGAGCGGCGCTTATCGAACGCCTTTCCTCCAAACGCCCGGGCCTGTCGTTCGAATTCGACCCTGAACCCGCACCCGTCACCGGGGGCGTTCACCTGTCGGCGCCGGACGGCTCATGGCGCGCCGCGGCCGACTGGCACGAAATCGTCGGCTCATTGAAGGACGAACTTGCCGGGCGCCTTCTCGCCGCGCTGTGAGGGAACGGGAATGAACGATACGGGAAGAATCATCACGGTGAACGGCCCCGTCGTCCGGGCATCCGGAATGCGCGCTTTCGCGATGCGCGAGATGGTGCTGACGGGAACGCGCGCCCTTCTGGGGGAGATCATCCGGATGGAGGGAGACACCGCGCTCATCCAGGTCTTCGAGGATACCGCGGGCCTGCGGACGGGCGAGCCGGTGAAGGGAACGGGCGGACCTCTCTCCATGTCGCTCGGGCCGGGCCTGATGGGCTCGATCTTCGACGGCATCGGCCGCCCCCTGGGAAAACTGCTGGAGAAGGAGGGAGCGTTCGTCTCGCGCGGCATCTCCGTCCCGCAGATCGACCCGGACGTTTCGTGGGACGTGACGCCGCTGGGAAAGGTCGGCGACGTGGTGACTCCGGGAACGCCGCTGGCCTCGATCCGCGAGACATCGCTTGTGGAGCACCGGATCCTCACGCCCGCAGGGCTGGAAGGGGAGATCCTCTCGATTCTTCCGGCGGGCTTCCACAAGGCATCGTCGTCGGTCGCGCGCATCCGCGACGGCAGGGGGCGGGAGCGGACCGTTCCGATGGTCTCTAAGTGGCCGGTGCGCACTCCCCGACCGACGGCGGAACGCCTTTTGCCCGACGAGCCGCTGCTGACGGGGCAGCGAGTGATCGACGGCCTCTTCCCCCTTTCGAAGGGAGGTGTTGCCGCCATCCCCGGCGGATTCGGAACCGGCAAGACGGTGACGCAGCACCAGCTCGCCAAGTGGAGCGACGCGCAGATCGTGGTCTACATCGGCTGCGGCGAGCGCGGCAACGAGATGACGCAGGTGCTCGAGGAATTCCCGGTACTGGAGGATCCCAGGTCGGGGAAGCCGCTGATGGAGCGGACCGTCCTCATCGCGAACACGTCGAACATGCCGGTGGCGGCGCGCGAGGCGTCCATCTACACGGGAATCACCATCGCGGAGTACTACCGCGACATGGGGTACGACGTGGCGCTGATGGCCGACTCGACCTCGCGCTGGGCGGAAGCGCTCCGGGAGATCTCGGGCCGTCTCGAGGAAATTCCGGCGGAGGAGGGCTTTCCGGCCTACCTCCCTACGCGGATCGCGGAGTTCTACGAGCGCGCCGGGAAGGTGACCACGCTTGGCGGCAACCGGGGGAGCATCTCGATCATCGGCGCGGTCTCGCCTCCGGGGGGCGACTTCACCGAGCCGGTGACGCGGCACACGAAGCGGTTCATCCGCTGCTTCTGGGCGCTGGACCAGCAGCTCGCGCGGTCGCGCCACTTCCCCGCCATCAGCTGGATCGACTCGTACAGCGAGTACGGCGGCGAGGTGAAGGACTGGTACGCCGCGAACGTGGATCCGGGCTGGTCGACGCTTCGATTCAAGGCCCGCGAATTGCTGGCCGAGGACGACAAGATCCAGCAGATCATCCGGCTCGTCGGCGAGGACGTGCTCCCCGACGACCAGAAGCTGACCGCGCTGACCGCGTCGCTGCTGAAGAACGGCTACCTGCAGCAGGGGGCCTTCGGACCGGATTCGTACTGTCCTCCCCGCAAGGGGATCGCCATCCTCGACATCCTGATCGGCTTCCACGAGAAAGCGGAGGGGATGCTGGAGCGCGGATGCCCGCTCTCGCTGCTGAAAGGAATGGGAGAGCTGGTGGAGCTGACGCATCTGCGCGAACTGCCGGGCGACAGGCTTGAGGCGTTCTCCGGCTTGAAGCACAGGCTCTTCGAGCGGATGGAGACCATCGACCGGGAGCGGATCGCGCCCCGGAGGGAGGGCTGAACATGCCGGCGACTGAGTATATAGGCGTCCGGAGGATCACCGGCCCCTTCGTGATGCTCTCGGGCATTCCGAATGTCGGGTACGACGAAGTCGTCGAGGTGCTCTCACCGGGCGGCGCTTCACGGAAGGGACGGGTGGTGCTGGTGGACGAGAAGGCCACGCTGGTGCAGGTCTTCTCCGGAACGGAGGGACTGGCCCCGGAAACCACCTCGGTGCGTTTTCTCGGGCGTGAGCTGGAGATCGCCCTCTCGCCGTCGATGCTGGGCAGGACCTTCTCCGGCATGGGCGAGGCTCGCGACGGATGCGGCCCGGTGCTGGGGGGCATCCGGCGTCCGGTGAGCGGCGCGGCGATCAACCCGATGGCGCGGGAGTACCCGAGGGACTTCATCTCGACCGGGATCTCGTCGCTCGACGTGCTGCTGACGCTGATCCGGGGGCAGAAGCTGCCGATCTTCTCCGGAAACGGCCTGCCGCACAACCAGCTCGCGGTGCAGATCGCGACGCAGTCGAAGCTGGTGGGAGCCGAGAACTTCGCGGTGGTCTTCGCGGGGATCGGCATCAAGCACGACGACGCGGCGTACTTCCGCGACAGGCTGGCGGCCGGAGGGCGCGGAGGAAACCTGGTGCTCTTCCTGAACCTGGCGGACGACCCGGTGATCGAGCGCATCGCGACGCCGAGGTTTGCGCTGACGACGGCGGAGTATCTCGCGTTCGACCTGGGAATGCACGTGCTGACGATCCTGACGGACATGACAAGCTACTGCGAGGCGCTGCGCGAACTCTCCGTGGCGCGGGGCGAGGTGCCCAGCAGGAAGGGGTATCCGTCCTACCTCTACAGCGACCTGGCGTCGCTCTACGAGCGAGCCGGAGTGCTGAGGAGCGGGCGCGGGAGCGTCACGCAGATCCCCATCCTGACGATGCCGAACGACGACATCACGCACCCGATTCCCGACCTGACCGGCTTCATCACGGAGGGGCAGATCGTGCTGTCGCGCGACCTGGAGGCGCGGGGCGTCTATCCTCCGGTGGAGATCCTCCCGAGCCTGTCGCGCCTGATGAAGGACGGCATCGGGAAGGGGTACACGCGCGAGGATCATCCGGACCTCGCGGGGCAGCTCTTCGCCTCGTACAGCAGGGTGCACGATGTGCGCGCCCTCGCAGGAGTCGTGGGCGCCGACGAACTGAGCAAGGCCGACAAGGCCTCGCTCGCCTTCGGCGACGCCTTCGAGCGGCGCTTTCTGAACCAGGGGGCGGACGAGAACCGCGAGATCGGGCAGTCGCTCGACCTGGGGTGGGAGCTGCTCGCCGCGCTGCCGGTGCAGGAACTGTCGCGCCTCTCGATGGAGGAGATCGAGAAGTACATCAGGAAGAGCGTGTAGGAAAAACATCCCGGAGAGCGTACCGTCCGAATTTCGTCCGGACGGTACGCTCTTTGCGTATCGATGAACGAATCGTACATTTCTTCTTGACATCGCATCATTCACCTGATATTTTCTATGCAAGAAATCATTCATGCTGAAAAGAGGCACGAAACCTGCAAGGATTCGGGGAGATACGATGAGAGACCTCATTCAGTCCAAAATTTCGGCAATGTCGCGAAATCAGCTCAGAATAGCGCAGTTCATCCTCGACGCTCCCGGAGAGGCCGCGTTTCTGACGGCATCGCGCATGGCGGAGCGCACCGGCGTGAGCGAGGCGACGGTGGTCCGGTTCGCCTCTTTCCTCGGCTACGCGGGGTTCGGGAAGATGCGGGAGGCGATCAGCCATTCGCTGCTCGACACCCTCTCGACGCTCCAGCGGATCGAACGCTATCACACCGAGGCGAGCGAAGGGTATCTCGACAAGATCGTCGACAGGGACCTGGAGACGCTAGCGAAGGTCCGGGAGCGGATCCCGCACGAGGAGATCGAATCCCTCTCCGAGGCGGTCGCAAGAGCGGACTCCGTCTTCATCGCCGCATCGCGAAGCTCGTTTGTCCTCGCCTACTACCTCCACTACTACCTGTCGTGGATCCGCAGCTCCGTGACGCTGCTCTCGGAGAGCACCGCGTACGAAGTCCTCGAAAACGCTCCCTCAAGAAGCCTCGTCGTCGGAATCAGCTTTCCGCGCTATACCCGGTGGACGGTGGAAGTCCTCGCCCACGCACACGAAAAGGGACTCGACACGGGCGCCGTCACGGATGCCATCGCAAGCCCTCTCGCGCCGCACTCGACACATGTCGTCTACGTTCCGTACAGCCCGGTCTCGTTCGTCGACTCCTTCACGGCTCCCCTGTGCATGCTGAACTGCCTGATTCTCTCCGTCTCGAACCGGTACGGAGAGAGCCTTTCTGAACGGTTCGGTGATCTCGAAGCCCTCTGGGTCCGCAATCGGACCTACCTCGCCCCGTCCAAGGCGCCCGCTTCCACGGCGACAGACCGGGGATAGAGCCTTTTTCAAGTCTGCTCAAGGAGGAGGATGCTCTCTACTCTCAAAGTGACGGGTAACACGGCTTTTTCGGCGCAGCGTGTTCGGAGAAGAGCGTTCTGCTGATTCCGCAGAGAACGAACAGGTTATTTCCGGTTGAAGAAACAGAGTAAGGGCGCCGCCGAAGCGGGCGGTTGGAGGCGCGCCGCCTGCGCGGACGCGTGCAGATGGTGTTTTGACCTGTACAGAGGCTTTTGAAGGAGGGTGGCAGCGGACGAAAAAAACGCACAACGTACGATCTTTCGAACACCAAAAACTCTAGGAGGTAATCCGATGACACAGGAATCCCAGGCCCCACGCAAACGGTCTCTGCTCGAACGGTTCATCAAGGGCGTCGAAAGAGGCGGCAACAAGCTCCCCCATCCGCTGACGCTCTTCACCATCCTGGCCGCGCTGGTTCTCGTCCTTTCGTACATTCTGTCCGCGATCGGCTCTTCCGTAACGTACACGACGGTCACCGCCGAGGGCGCCAAGGAGACCACGGTGACGGTGGTCAACCTGCTCTCGAAGGGCCAGCTGCAGACAATCGCGATCGACTTCGTGAATACGTACATCCGCTTCTTCCCGATCGGGCTCGTGGTCGTCATGATGCTCGGCGTCTCGATAGCAGAGAAGGCCGGCCTGATCACCGCCGTGATGAAGAAACTCGTTGCGGGAGCGCCCCCCTATCTTGTGACGTTCATCGTCGCGCTGGTCGGAATCTGCGCCAACCTCGCCTCCGACGCGGGCATCGTCTTCGCTCCCGCCATCGGCGGGGCGGTCTTCTTCGCGCTTCGCCGGCATCCTTTGGCGGGCATGATGGCCGGATACGTCGCGGCGTACGGCGGCTTCTCGGCCAACATGCTGATCGCGGGAACGGACGCGCTGCTCGCCGGCATCACGCAGTCCGCAGTGGCCTCCTTCCACATCGACGCGCCGGTGCACCCGCTGATGAACTGGTACGTGATGGCCGGTTCGACGCTGATGCTCGCCCTTATCGTGACGATCGTGACCGAGAAGATCATCACCCCGCTTCTCGGCGAGTTCAACCCCATCGATCCTGAAATGAAGGCCCAGAGAGATTCGAAGGCGGAATTCACGATCACCGAGAGCGAGACGAAGGGACTCAAGGCCGCCGGATTTGCGACGCTCGCCTTCTTCGTGGTGATGCTCCTCCTGATGGTTCCGGAGGGCGCGTTCTTCCGTGCCGACAACGGCGATCTGCTTCCCAGATCCCCCTTCACGCAGAGCGTTCTGACGATTCTCTTCGTCTTCTTCGCGGTCGTCGGCATCGCCTACGGCAGAGCCGCGGGAACGATCAGGTCGGGGAGCGACGTGGCGAAGTACATGCAGAGCGGGCTCGTCGGCGTGGCAGGGTTCCTCGTCGTCTGCCTTCCCGCCTCCATGTTCGTCACGTGGTTCGGCAAGAGCAACATGTCGATCATCCTCGCGGTAAAGGGAGCCCAGTTCCTGCAGGCGTTCAACCTCGAGGGAATTCCGCTGATCCTTATGTTCGTGCTGCTGTGCGCCCTGATGAACCTCTTCATCACCAGCGGCACCACGAAGTGGATGATCCTCGCGCCGATCTTCGTGCCGATGTTCGCGATGATGGCCATCTCGCCCGCCGCGACGCAGATGGCGTACCGCATCGGCGACTCGACAACGAACATCATCTCGCCGGTCTCCGCCTACCTGCCCGTAATGCTGGGCATGATGGAGCGCTACCGGAGCGAGGGGCAGGAGATCGGCATCGGGACGGTCATCTCGCTGACCCTCCCCTACTCCGTGATCCTGCTCGTCGGCTGGACCATCTTCTTCGGCCTGTGGCTCTTCCTCGGGCTGCCGATGGGCCCCGGCGTGCCGACGTTCCTGTAGGAGACGCATCCGCGGGTGCGGAGGAAGCTCCTTGTTCCTCCGCACTCTTTCTATCAGGCCACACTTTTCGGGAAAGGGGACACTATGAATCCGACACTGATTAAAAACGGCTACCTGATCGATCCCGGAAGCGGCCGGGAGGGTCGTTTCGATCTCCGCATCGAGGGAGACACCGTCGCCGAGGTCGGCGAGGAGCTGACCGCGGGCGCCGGGTGCGAAGTTCTGGACGCTGCGGGACAGTTCGTCGTGCCGGGCTTCGTCGATCTGCAGGTGAATCCGGGAAGGACGATCGAGTACATCTCGGACATCCTTCCCTCATGCGGCATCACGACGCCGCTGATCATGCCGTGCAGCATCGGCGGAACGCCCGTCATGGAGTACTACGGCGGTCTGAAGGGAATGATGGAGGCCTGCGAGGGACAGACCACGAACATCGCCACCGCCGTTTCGATCGAACCGCCCGACACCGGAGGCCACGAGACCTTTTCGAAGCTCGGCGTTCCGTTCGGCGCGATCGGGAAGAGAATCGAGGAGTTTCTCGACCTCGGGATCACCTCGGTGGGCGAGGTCGTCCTGCCGCTCGGAGGCGCAGCGCACGTGACGAGCGGGATGAGCGGAGAGTTCCTCGACAGGCTGCTCGACGAGACGGAGAAGTACGACATTCCGATTCTGCTGCACACGGGCCTTGGGCTGAATGGAATCCGGCAGGCGGTCGAGATCTGCAACGGACGCAGAATGCACCTCTGCCACGTCGGAAGCACCTGCTCCGGAGACAGCATCGCGAAGGCGATCTCGCTGCTGGAGGACAATCCGAACATCACGACGGACACGCACCTCTCCGAGGTGGCGGGAAGCACGAGCCGGAACAGCAGACTGGTGCTGGACTACTTCGAGAAGGGCGAGGTCGTTCATATCGATCCGGAGACCTTCCGCGCGGAGCCGGTCAAGGACATGGCGGCCGCGGAGCCTCCCTTCTACTACAACAAGGTGAACCTGTTCGAGAACAACGTGACGTGCGCCCTCTCGGACAGAATCGACGCGATCGAGTGCGACGAGCTGGGAGACGGGATCCGGGCACGGATCATGCTGAAGAACGTCTTCAAGCTGGTGAACTCGGTAGCGCTGGAGCATGCGCGGATCAAGCTGCTGCGGCGGCTGGTCGCAAAACTCACCGTCAATCCGGCGCGGATTCTGAAGATCCGCAGGGGGACGCTCGGAGAAGGAATGCCGGCCGACGTCGTGCTGCTGGACCTGAAGGCGGAGCGGGCGGGCACGGTTTTCGTCAACGGAGAGAAGGTGCTCGACTCGGGCCGGCCGACGGGACGGAAACCCGGAAAACGGATTCCGTACAAGGGGTAGGAAGCCGAAAGCTTTCCGCACGGGAGAGGGAGCGCGCTTACAGAAATTCTCCGGTTCAAGAAACATTGAAGACAGCTCCCTCTCCTTTTTCCTGTACTCGTCCTCTCGCGGAGCATCCTGTGGTATCATCTCCGGACAGGAGCGGCGGCAAAGAACGCCGGAAAACGGGAGGGAGAAAGAATGAGCGGACAATCCGGCGGAAGGAAGGCGAAGCGCCCCGATGAGGGTTCGTTCATCTTCGGGGCGGAGACGATCCCCTTCCGGGTGGACTACGGAAAACGGAAACATCTCCGAATCGTCGTGGAGGCCGAAAGAGGCGTCGAGGTGCGCGCCCCGTCCGGAACCTCCTTCTCCGTCGTCAGAAACGCCGTCGAGAAGAGAAGCGGATGGATCGCCTCCTCGCTTCGGAAGCTCCGCCAGTCGGCGAGAGAGCATCCGAAGCCGTCCTACTGCTCCGGAGAGCCGCACCTGTTCCTGGGAACTCCTTACCCCCTCGTCATCGGGCAGGGCAGCCGGAATCTGGCGGAACTGAAGGAAGGCGCCATCCGGATAGAACGTAAAACGGGTTCTTCATCACCCGAGGATGTGAAGCGGGCGCTCACAAGGTGGTACGCGTCGCAGACCGAGGGCGTCTTCGCGGCGAGCATGGCGCGCTGCCTCCCCCGCTGCGCGGCGTTCGTGGCGAGCGCACCCCCGCTGAAGGCCCGTTTTCTTCGCGCGCGCTGGGGAAGCTGGTCGAGCACGCGCGGCGTCACGCTGAACACGCACCTGCTGAAGGCCCCGCCCGAGTGCATCGACTACGTGCTGCTCCACGAGCTGTGCCACATCCGCCACCCGAACCACGGCAAGGGCTTCTACGAGCTGCTGGAGCGGGTATCGCCCGACTGGAGAGCACTGAAAAAACGCCTCGAAGAGACGGTCCGCCTGCGACTGTTCGTGTGAGGGGACGTCAGCTAAAACCGGGCGCGGAAAAGTTCTTTCCGGATTCGACAAGAACCGTGACTCGAATTGGAAAGAACGGCTTTTTTCGATCTGCTGAATCTCCTCGAGTACGGACGACGAGCTTCAACAGCAGCACTTTTCCTTACATTCTTCTTGCGGAGTCGATTCCCAGGTGCTCCTTGATCGCCCGCTGCAGCAGCGCCGAAAAGTTCACCCCCGACGCCTCCGCGGCACGGTTCAGCCAGGAGGGGATGGTGAGCGTCTTTTTGGTCGCCCTCGTCTCCATATCCTCGCGGACCAGCGGCATCAAGGCTGTTACGAGAATGGTGCGTCGGCGGGGACCGAGTTCGACGTCCGCCAGGCGTGAAGGCTGCGGGATGAGGTCTCCGTCCTCTTCCATTCCGTAGAGGTGCAGTTCAAGCGCCTCCGTAGCTTTTTTCACCGCTTCCGCATCGGAATTCGCCTGGCTGACACACCCCGGCAGATCCGGGAAGACGATGCCGATGCGCCCGTCCGGATTATAATGAAGCACAGCGGGAAAGTCATATCTGTCCTGCATGCGCATACACTCCTTTCGCGGGCGTTCCGGGAAGGGGCTCTCCCTAGAACTTAAGCCCGGATTGTCTTTCGATGCTTTTCAGCACGTCGATGTCGAGGTCTTTCGCCGGATGGGGTACCGTTACCCTGCCTGGCTTCGTATGATGTCTGAACTGATGGTGGTCGCCTCTGCACCTGACTTCGCTCCATCCATCCGCTTCAAGGAGTTCGATGATCTGCTTCGAGCTGTAACTTCTCTTCATGGAGCCGGCCCCCCCTTCGACGGACAGAGTATAACACGTACTATATATACGTGTCAATTTTTCAGAAGAAAGCGACATATCGATCAAAGCAAAAAGGGGAAGGAGCGCATATACACACCTTCCCCCCTTATGCGTTCTTATGCGTTCTTCAGAGAACTCCGTCCGTCAGAGCAACTTCACGAACTCCTCCATCCGGTCCATACCCTTTTCCAGCATCTCCATCGAGCGGGTGCAGGCGATGCGGATGTACCCCTCGCCGCACGCGCCGAAGGCCGATCCGGGGAGGGTGGCGACGTGCCCCTTCTCCAGGAGCCCCCACGCGAATCGTTCGCTGTCGACCCCCGTGCCGCGGATGTCGGGGAAGAGGTAGAACGCCCCCTCCGGCTCGGCACAGCGGACGCCCTTCATCGCGTTCAGCCGCCCGGCGACGTAGGCGAGGCGGTCGCGGAAGACGCGGGCGCGCTCCTCCATCTTCGCGTCGTGATGTTCGAGCGCGTAGAGCGCGGCGCGCTGGGTGGGCACGTTGACGCCGTAGGTCTGGTTCGCCCCGAGAAGCGACATGACCTTGATCAGAGGAGCGGGGCCGATGGCGTACCCGATGCGCCACCCCGTCATGCAGTGGCTCTTCGAGAGGCCGCCCATCGTGAGGGTGCGCTCCTTCATGCCGGGGAGGGTGGCGAAGGGAATGTGCTTCCCCGTGTAGACCATGGAGTCGTAGATTTCGTCGGAGAGGACGACGAGGTCGTGCTTCTCCGCGGCGCGGGCGATGGACTCCATCTGCCCGCGCTTCATCACGCGCCCGGTGGGGTTGCTCGGCGAGCAGATCATCAGCACGCGCGAGCGCGGCGTGACCAGCCGTTCGATATCCTCGCCCGACGGAACGAACCCCTGCGCCTCCGTGGTGGGCATGTGGACCGCGACGCCCCTGTGCTGGTAGATCTGCTCGAAGTAGGGTGAGAAGCAGGGCTCCGCGACGATCACCTCGTCCCCCGGGTTCAGCAGCGCCTGGAGCGCGAGGTGGACCGACTGGACGCCCCCCGCCATAATCAGAACCTCTTCCGGGGTCGACTTCAGGCCGTACCTTCGCTCCCAGTAGTTGCAGACGGCCTGCCGCACGTCCGGGTACCCCTGGATGGGGCCGTAGTGCGTGTACCCCTCCTTGGCCGCTCTGGCCGCCGCGTCGACGATGTCGTGCTCCGTGTCGAAATCCGGCTCTCCCTCTCCCAGGTTGACCACGTCCGGCGTGGCCGCGGCCGCCTGGAAGAGCTTCAGCATCCCCGACGGCTTGATGTCGGCATACATATCGGCGAACTTCATACTATCCTCTCCTCGTTCCGTTTCGCCTCCCCGTAGTGAGGGGAGCGCCGCCCCCCGAGGGCGGCGGCGTGTTTCCACATTCAGCCCTACTCGTACTCCTTGAGCATGGCGGCGTACTCCTCCTCCATGCCCTTCCGCACGTGGTAGCAGTGCTCGTCTCCGGGGAACTTCCCGGTATGCACGTCCTCCACGTACTCCTTGAACGCGTTCGTGATGATCTCCGCAACGTTCGCGTACACCTTGACGAACTTCGGCGTGAACGCCTGGAACATGCCCATCATGTCCCCGCAGATCAGAACCTGTCCGTCGCACGGACCGCCTCCGATGGCGTAGACGGGAATCGTCAGCTTCTTCGCAATGAACTTCGTCAGCTCCGGCGGCACGGCCTCCACAAGAATGGCGAACGCTCCCGACTCCTCCACCGCCAGCGCGTCCTCGATCACGTACCGCGCCGACTCCGGGTCCAGCCCCTGCGCCTTGAACCCGCCCAGGGGGCCCGAGCTCTGCGGCGTGAGGCCGATGTGTCCGCACACCAGGATCCCGGCGTCCGCGATGGCCCGGATGCGCGACTTCACCCGCACTCCGCCCTCCAGCTTGATGGCGTCCATGTCCGCTTCCTTCAGGAAGCGCACCGCGTTCACCACCGCGTCGGCGTCGGAAACCTGGTACGAGCCGAACGGCATGTCGCCCATCACGAAGGTGTTCGGTGCACCCCTGCGGACGGCTTTGCAGTGGCTGATGCAGTCCTCCATCGTGACGGGGATTGTCCCCTGGTACCCGAGCGTGATCATGCCCAGCGAGTCGCCGACGAGGATCATGTCGACGCCCGCTGCCTCCGCGAAGCTCGCCATCGGGAAGTCGTAGGCGGTGACCCACGTCATCTGCTCCCCGTTCTTCTTCATGTTCACGAAATCGAGACGCCCTTTTTTCTTCGCCATGCTCATTCTCCTTTCCCCGCGCGGGGTCGATGCTCATTCGTCGCGGACGCTCTTCACCGCGTACAGGAAGGCGTCCGGGTCGACGTTGTTCCCTGTGATCACCACTGCTGCCTTCGATCCCTCCGGAAGGATGACCGCTCCCGAGAGCAGCGAGCCGGGTCCGGTCGCGGCCGCGCCCTCCACCATCATCCCATGCCGGCGGAGCAGAAAGGCCATCCCGCGGGCGATCGCCGCCTCCGGGAGGAGGACGATCCGCTCCACGTGCCGCTTCACCAGCTCGAAGGTGTAGCGGTTCTCCGCCCCGATGCCGCCGAGCAGGCTGTCGGCCAGCGTGTCCGACTCGGGGAGCATTACCGGACGGCCCGCCTGAAGGCTCGCGTGCATCACAGCCCCCTTCTCCATCGAGAGGCCGACGACAGGGACGCCTGGTTTATTTGCCTTGACGGCGAGCGAGATTCCCGAGACGAGCCCTCCTCCCGACACCGGGACGAGGAGTGTCTGCACGCCGGGGAGGTCCTCCAGTATTTCGAGGCCGATGGTCCCCTGTCCGGCGATGACGAAGGGGTCGTCGAAGGGGTCCACGATCACGAGCCCCTCCTTCGCCGAAAGCCTCCGGCACTCCGCCTCCGCGTCGTCCTGGCTGGAACCCGCAATGCGCAGCTCAGCGCCCCACCGCCGGATCGCGTCGAGCTTGGCCTTGGGCACCCTGTCGGAGACGCAGACCACGGCGCGCACTCCGAGCCTTCCGGAAATGCAGGCGACCGCCTGCGCGTGGTTCCCCGTGGAGTAGGTGGTCACGCCCCTGCGCCGCTCCTCTCCGGAGAGCGAGAGCACCCTGTTCGCGGCGCCGCGTATCTTGAAGGCGCCCACCTCCTGAAGGTTTTCTAGCTTCAGGTACACCTCCGCGCCCAGGCGTTCGGAGAGCGGGTGCGAGAGGACGAGCGGCGTCCTTCGGACATACGGGGCGATCCGATATCGCGCCTCCCAGACGTCGGAAGCTTCGGGGAAACGCAGCCGCGCCCGTTCCTCCTTCTCTTCCATCAGAGCTCCTTCCTTTCCGGATGGAGCGCGATGACGTCGATCTCCACGAGCGAGCCGCCCGGAATGACGCTCTGGACAGTGGTTCGAACGGGATAGGGCATCGAAAAGGATTCCCTGTACACCTCATTATACCCGTCGAAGTCGCGGACGTCCGCAAGATGGGCCGTCACCTTCACAACGTCGTTCAGAGAACATCCGGCGGCCTCAAGGATTCCCCCGATGTTCTCCAGAACCTGCCTCGTCTGGACGCGGATATCGCCTTCGACGAGTTCGCTGCTGCCGGGCTTTTCGGCGGTCTGGCCGCTGACGAAGACGAATCCCCCGGCGACGAGCCCCGGCGTGTACGCCCCCGCCGGAACGGGGGAGGATGCCGGGTGAACCGGTATTTTGTTCATGGATCGCGCTCGCTCCTTTCCTTATAGAATCCGTCGACGGCGCTACCGCTTCGCGAGGAAGGCGAGCGCGGAGCGGACGAACAGCTCCGCCGCCGCCGGAAGCGCATCCTCGTCGACGTCGAACTTCGGGTGGTGCTGCGGATAGTCGGTTCCCTTCGCCGCGTTCCCCGTGCCGACGAAGGCGAAGGCGGACGGAACGGAGCGCGCGAACTCGGCGAAGTCCTCCCCGGCCGTGCAGATGAAGGGGGCGATGTTCCCCTCGCCGACGATGGAGACGGCCGCCTCCCTCACGACCGCCGCCATCTCGGAATCGTTCACGAGGCACGGGTTGCTGGGAATCCATTCGAGCTGGTACTCGGTCCCCGAGGCGGCGCAGATTCCGGCGAGAATGCGCTCGAAGCGCTGCAACGGTCGCTCCGGGCTGTCGGGGCCGCCCTCGTAGAGGCAGCGCACCGTTCCGGCGAGCTCGACCTTCTCCGGAACGATGTTGGAGGCCTGTCCGCCCGCATGGACGGCGCCGAACATGACCAGGGTCGGCGAGAGGACGTCCACCTCGCGGGTCTGGATCATCTGCGCGGCGGAGATGAAGTTCGCCGCGGCGAGCACGGGGTCGACGGCCTTGTGCGGCGCGCCCGTGTGCCCGCCCCTCCCCCGGATGACGGCCCGAAACTCGTCCATGGCCGCCATGACCGGGCCGGGCTGGATGGAGATCTTCCCCGAGGGGATGCCGCTCCAGACGTGGAGAGCGATCGCGCCGTCCACGGGAGGGTCCTCGAGCAGCCGCCCCTCGTCGATCATCCGGCGCGCCCCCGCGACCTCCTCGTTGGGCTGGAAGACGAAGCGGATTCTGCCGGCGAACCGGTCGCTCATCGAGCAGAGCACCTTCGCGGCGACGAGGAGGACGGCCATGTGCGCGTCGTGCCCGCAGGCGTGCATTACGCCGTCGTGGACCGAGGCGAAGGGGAGGCCGGTCAGCTCCTTTAGCGGGAGTGCGTCCATATCGGCGCGCAGCAGCAGCGTTCGGCCGGGGCCGCTCCCTTCGAGCAGGGCCGTGACGCCCGTCTCCGCGACGCCCTCACGGACGTCGAGCCCCAGCTCCCGGAGGTAGCCCGCTATCCTCGAGGCGCTCCTCCGCTCCTGAAATCCGAGTTCCGGACGGGCGTGGAACTCCCGCCGCAGTTCGACGAGTTCTTCGGCGAGCCGCTGCGTTTCGGGACCGATGATCGCCATAGCGCGCCTCAACGGGTGAAAATCTGCCGGGGGAACGAGCAGAGCGTCTCGCACCCGGTCTCCGTGACGAGGAAGGGTTCGCTGTTCTCGAAGCCGAAGTCGTCCTGCCAGATGCCGGGCATGAGGTGGATGGTCATTCCGGGTTTGAGCACGGTCTTGTCGCCGGGGCGGAGGCTCAGCGTGTGCTCGCCCCAGTCGGGAACGTAGTTCGCCCCGATGGAGTACCCCAGCCGCGACGGCTTGACCACGCCGGAGCCCTCGACGGCCTTCCGCCAGCGCGCCTCGACCTCCTCGGCGACCACGCCGGGCTTGATGAAGGCGAGCGTCTCCTCAACGCCCTTGAGGACGGTGTCGGCCACCTTGCGGAGCTTCTCGTGCGGCGTGCCGATGTAGACGGTCCTCGACAGCGGGCAGTGGTAGCGGAAACGCACGCCGCACAGCTCCAGCAGGATGAGGTCGCCGGAGGCATAGGTGCGCTCGGGGTTCCAGCCGAGGTGGGCGCAGGAGGTCCGCTCGTTCGACGGCATGATGGGGAAGATGGCGGGGTGGTCGCCCGGAAAATCGGGCGTCCCGGTGATGCAGGCGTGGTAGACGTTCGCCGCCGCGGAGCACTCGGGCGCGCCGACCTTGATGGAGTCGACGGCGGTGCGCATGACGTGCTCGCAGACCTTCGACGCCTGCTTCATGTACGTGATCTCCGCGGGCGACTTGATCACCCGCACCCAGTTCACAAGCGAGGTGGCGTCCGCGATCTCCATGGCTGGAAGCTCCTCCGCAAGCGTCTCCAGGCACTTTCCCGTGAACCAGTAGTTGTCCATCTCGACGCCGAGAGTCTTCCGCTCCCAGCCGTGCTCCCTGATCAGGCCGGCGACGAAGCTCATCGGGTGCTTGAAGACGTTCTGCACGTAGTCGTCTTCGTAGGGGCGGATGCTGTCGTGCTTCAGCCATGTGGTGAGCTTCGCCCCGTTGCCGTCCATGCCGCGCCCCCACCAGAGCGGCTCGTCCCGGTCGAGGGCGACCACGAGCCCCTGGTGGACGTAGAAGGACCAGCCGTCGTACCCCGTGAGGTAGTTCATGTTCGCCGGGTCGCTCACCACGAGGACCTCGATCCTGTTCCGCAGCATGCTCTCTTTCGTCTTCTTCAGCCGTTCGTGAAACTCCGCAACTTCAAAGTACATCGATGTCCGCCTCCAATTCTTCCATCCACGAGGGGGCGGGAGAGCGAGCCTCCCCCGCCCCGGCCGTTATTACTTCGCGAACTTCTTCTCGGCCTCCTCAAGCTCCTTGACGAGGGTCTCCAGGACATCCTTGCCGTAGGGCTCGGCCATCTTGATATAGGTGTCGCGCACGGGGAGAGAGAGCTTCTTGAAGACTTCGCGCTCCCCGGCGGTGGGGATGATCACCTGGAGGGAGGGCTTGATCTTCAGCATCTTCTGCAGCCGTTCCTCGTTCATCTTCTCCTGCATGTCGAAGACGAAGTCGATGGTCTCCTTCGAGACTTCCTCGATGAGCTTCTTCTGCTCGTCGGGAAGCCCCTGGAACCAGGGCAGGCTGACCACGAAGGTGGCGACGAAGGGCATCTCGCGGATGTCGATGAAGTAGTCCTGCTGCTCGTAGAACTTCATCTCCTCGTGGGCGAAGTAGGGCTGGATGTTGCCGTCGGCAAGCTTGAGCTGGAGTGCGGAATAGAGATCGGGGTACGGGATCTGAACCGCGTTCGCGCCGTAGGCCCTGTAGATCTCGGCGAGGAGCGGGTCGCCCATGATGCGCATCCTGAAGTTCTTGAAGTCGTCGGGCTTGCGCAGCGGCTTGTTGGCCGTCCATACCTGCCACCCCTCCGGGAAGACGCCGAGGAGCTTCAGGTTGTGTTTCTCGTACTCCTTCTCGAGAAGGTTGTAGATGGCGACGCTGTTCTTCATGACCTCCTTGTTGACCTCCATCTTGTCGGACCAGATGAAGGGGAGGGAGAAGACGCGGACCACCGGGATGAAGGTCCCCAGATGCCCGGGAGAGGCCATGGTGAACTGGAGCACGCCGTTCATGGTCTGCTCCGTCAGATCCTCGCTGTCTCCGAGGACACCCACGGGGTAGATTTCGATATCGACGTCGAGCTTCTCCGTGATCTTTTTCTTGAAGAACTGGGCGAACTCGTCCTGGACGCTTCCCGTGATCTCTTCGATGGCGAACTTCCACTGCTCCTTCGCCAGGGCGGGGGAGACCGTTCCGACAACAAACAAGCACACAAGCAATACCGCCGCGATTTTACCGAACCGTTTCATTCCTGCAGGCACCTCCTTCAGAGTGAGAACACGTTGCTTCCGTACAGCGTTTCCGGGACAGGAAGCCTTCCCGTCTCTCCGGACATGCGCGGGCCGGCTGCCGGAGAGACCGGCTCCGCCGCGCCTTTCATCTCCATCTACCCTGCGAACGCCCCCTTTCGTCCCCGCCGTCCTCTACCGGAACGCCATGTCCCTCAGGAAGAGGGAGAGCGAGGGGAAGAAGATGACGATGAGCGTCGCCAGGATGTAGAGCGCGAGGAAGGGCAGGATGCGCCTGACGACGTCCGCATACGGCCTTCGAAAGACCGCCATCGCGGTGAAGATGTTGCAGCCGAAGGGCGGCGTCACCGCGCCGATGGCCGCCTGCATGGTGACGAGCACGCCGATGAGGATCGGGTCGATGCCGAGCTTCATCGCGATCGGGTGGAAGATGGGCGCGAGGATCATGATGACCACGATGGAGTCGACGAACATGCAGCCGATGAAGTAGGAGGCCGCAATGATGAGGAGCAGCTTTATCACCGAGGGGTTCTCCCCGAGGAGCGGCGGCAGGATGGCCTCCGGGATGCGCGCGTAGCCGACGAGCCACGAGAAGGAGGCCCCGACGGCCACCAGGATGAAGACGACGGCGGTGACGATGCCGGTCGAGAGGCCGATCCGGTAGAGATCCTTCCAGCCGATGTGCCGGTAGAGGAAGATTTCCACGGTCACGGCGTAGAGGACGGCGACGGCCGCGGCCTCGGTCGGGCTGAACTTTCCGGAGTAGATGCCGCCGAGGATGATCAGCGGGAAGCCGATCGGGACAACGGCCTTCCGCAGCGCCTTCAGCCGCTCGGGGAGCGCCATCTTCGGGGTGCGGACGATGTCCATCTTCCGCGCCGCGAAGCTGCAGTAGGCGGAGAAGAGGAGGAAGACGAACAGTCCCGGACCGATGCCGGCGATGAAGAGTTCGCCTACCGAGCTTCCGGTGACTACACCGTAGATGATCATCGAGATGCTCGGAGGGATCAGCAGCGCGATGCCCGCCGCGTTGATGATGAGGGCGATGGAGAACGAGTCGTCGTAGCCGTCGCGGAGCAGGTAGGGGCGCATCGTGCCGCCGATGGCGACCACCGTGGCCTGCGTGGAGCCGGAGACTGCGCCGAAGAAGGTGCACGCCGCCGTGGTGGTGACGGCGAGCCCGCCGCGTGTATGCCCGAAGAAGGCCATGACGAAGTCGATGAGCCGCCGGGCCACCTGCCCTGTGGAGATGACGTCCGCGGCGAAGATGAACATCGGGACGGCGACCAGCGAGAGCGGCCGGACGCCGACGAGCATCTGCTGGACAAGGTTCATCGGGTCGAGCGCCGGATAGTAGACTGCGGCCACCGCTATCGGGGCGATGATCAGGGGGATGATCATCGGGAAGCCGAGAACAAGGAAGAAGCACATAACGCCGATCATCATGAGGAGCATCTCAGTTCCCCTCCTCTCCCGAAGCAGCCTCGGGCTCCGCGTTCTCGTCCTTCACGTAGTAGGAGACCCAGACATCGTCGCTCGTCAGGTTCCTGGCGAAGGTCAGGAGGTACTGCACGCCGGTGAGAAGGAAGCCGACGGGAACAACCGACCAGATGTAGTGCAGCGGAACCTGGAGGATGGGGCTGACGCGGTGGAGCGTCCCCACCCTGCGCACGTAGCGGAACGCCAGCCATGAGAGGTAGAACATGATGACGGCCGTGGCCAGCGAGACGAAGAGAGCGAGCAGCTTCTGCGGCTTCCCTTTCAGAAAGTCGTTCAGGATGGACATCCGGATGTGGAGTCCCTTCCTGGCGGCGTAGCTGGTCCCCAGGAAGGTCGCCAGCACCACGAGGAACTGGCTGATCTCCTCGGAGGCGTTGATGCTGGAGTTGAAGAAGTTGCGCGAGATCACGTTGGCGATCAGTATAGCCGCCATGAACAGGATGCTGAACACGAGAATTCTCTCCTCCGCCCATGTCAGCACTGCGTCGATCTTTTCGAGCCTTTTCAATTCGAGTTTCTTCAATGGCGGATCCTCCCTCCCTGGAAAAGGGCGCGGCCCGGAAGCCGAAGGTGAAACAGCCCGGGAAACGGATATTCCCGGGCTGTTCGATTTGTATCAGTCGACGACGGGCAGGCGAAGGTCGGCGGGGCCCTGGCCGGAGAGCTTGAGTTCGGGGGCGCGGCGTTCCATGATCTCGCGGAGCGTCGCGGCGATCTTCACCTTGGCGCGGATGAACTCGTCGTGCCACGAGTCGGTCACCCACGGCTTGTAGATGTCGCCCTCGGAGGTTCCCGGCTCTATCTTGAAGTAGACCGGGGAGGTCACGCGGACGATCTCCGGGGCCTCGTAGGCGCGGAACATGCCGCCGAAAGAGTCGACGATGATCATGTACACGTCGAGCGGGATGTCCACGGTGCTGCGGATGCTTGAGAGGATCGGGAGCGAAACGTCGGAGATCGGGTTCATCGTGTCGGCCCCCAGCTCCTGAAGAAGCTTCGCCCCGGCCGGGCTGCACTGGCCGCCGAAGACGGACCACTTGAAGATGGTCTCCTTCGGGAGGAAGCCCTCGGCGCGCATCTGGTTCACCAGCTTCAGCGCCCCCTCGTCGTAGACGAGGAAACCGCGGACTCCGGCCTCCACGTTCCGCATCATGTCCTCGACCCAGTACGCCATGTTGTCGGATCCACGATGCCTCGGCCCCTGAGGGCCGCCCTCGGGGTACCCCATCTCCTTTGCGCCGACGTCCCACCCCTTGCGGTGGCCGACCACCATGATCATCTCGATCCGCTCGTCGTACGCGAGTTTCGCCATGTTCTTCAGCTCGTCGAAGTCGCAGTAGGTCGAGCCGCTCACCGTGCAGATGGCCCTGTGTATCGGGAGCTTGCGCTTCTTCGCCTCGTCCACCATGGCGACCATATTGGAGTAGCGCTCCACTCCGGCGATCTCGATGCGGTAGTTCGCCCCGTCGGGGAAACTCTTCTTCGACGCGGGCAGGTCCCATCCGTCTCTTCCCGGAATCCCCGTCTTCTCCATGAACGCCTGAATCTCCCTGAGGTGTTTCGCCTTGAACATCCCTGAAGCGCCTCCTTTTAATGTCGTCATTTTTTTGTCGACACGTTCTTCGCCGGTAAAAAAAGCCCGCCCGGGGCAGGCTCGTCGTCAGGCGAGCGTTTCGCTGCCGTGGAGCGAGAGAATATGTCTGCGAAGGTAGTTTCTCGCCGCCTCCAGATTTTTCTCCCGGAGCGCGTTCACAATATCATAGTGCATCGTGGCCGACCTCTCCATGTCCCGTTCGAGGATCATGTCCTGCATCATGGCCAGCCGCAGCCGGTAGTAGTTGTCCGAGAGCACCTTGCAGAACCACCGCCGGCCGGACTTCTTCCAGATGTATCCGTGGAACTCCAGGTCCTTGGTGGTGAAAGCGACCGACTTCGTCAGCTCGCTCTCCTCCGCCGAGCGCGAGACCTGCACCATCTCGTCGATGATCGACTCAAGGATGGCGAAGTCGCGCGCGTCGAGCATGCTCTCGGTCACGATCGTCTCGAAGATGTACGCCTCGCACATGCAGCGGAGTTCGAGGATCTCGATCATGTCCTTGTGGTCGAAGGCCGCGACGTACGTTCCCTTTCGGGGGATGATCTCGACGATCCCCTGCGTCTCCAGGTCCTTGAGGGCCTCGCGGACCGTGGCTCTGCTCACCTGCAGATGGTCGGCGATCTCCGTCTCCAGGATGTGGTCGCCGTCCTTGAAGACGTCCGTGTACAGTATCTGACGCCGGATGAAGTCGGCGACCCGGTCACTTAGCGTATCCCGTTCGAAGGTGACGTTTTCCATTGTAATCTCTCCGTTTCCTCCGGAGGGGGGAATCCCCTCCTTTCTCTCCGTCGTCCTCCGTTTATTCTATCATTTCACGAAAAGTTTCCTCTCGAAGTTCAGGAAGAGTTCGCACCCGCTCTCTGTCACAACGAGAGGCTCGCTGCACTCGAAGCCGAAATCCTTCAGCCAGATGCCCGGCATGAAGTGGATGCACATCCCCGGCTGGAGGATGGTCGTGTCCGCAGGACGGAGGCTGAGCGTCTGCTCGCCCCAGTCGGGCGGGTAGTTCAGGCCGAAGGAGTACCCGACACGCGACGGCTTGTGGACACCCGTCCCCGCGATGGATTCCCTCCACTTCTCCTCCACCGCCTCCGCCGTGACGCCCGGACGGATGAAGGCCACCGTCTCGTTAAGCCCCTTGACGACAGCGTCGGCTATTTTCCGCAGCTCCGCGGGCGGATCCCCGAGGAAGAGCGTGCGGGAGATCGGGCAGTGATAGTGATGGCGCGCTCCGGCGAGTTCGAGGAGGACGATGTCGCCCTCCCGGTACTTTCTGTCGGCGCACCAGGTGAGATGGGCGGACGAGGTGCGCTCCGCCGACGGCATGATCGGGCAGAGCGAGGTGTAGTCGCCGCCGAACTCCGGCGTACCCGCGATCTGTGCCTTGTAGACCTCGGCAGCCGCGTCGTTCTCGCGGACTCCGGTGGCGATGACGTCGAGCGCCGTCTTCATGACGTTCTCGGCGATGCGCGCCGCCTGCCGGACTTACTCGATCTCGCGCGCCGACTTGATCCTGCGGACGAGGTTCACCACGAGCGTCCCGTCCTTCACGGCGCCCTTCGGAAGCTCGCGCCGGAGCACCTGAAAGCCCTCGGCGGTGAAGTAGTACCCCTCCATCTCCACGCCGACGTGGCGCGCGTCCCATCCGCGTTCGCGCAGGATGTCGGCGACGAACTGCATCGGGTGGCGCAGCTTCGACATGACGTAGTGGTCGGGGTAGCCCTTGATGTTTTCCTCTTTGAGGGAGGTGAGGATGCGCGCGGCGTTGCCGTCCTGTTCCCGCCCGAACCATACGGGCTCGTCGCAGTCGAGCGAGACGATCAGGCCCTGGTGGACGTAGAAGGACCAGCCGTCGTATCCGGTGAGGTAGTTCATGTTGGCGGGGTGGGAGACGATCAGCACTTCCACTCCGTGCTCGTGCATTCGTTCCTTCGTTTTCGCGAGGCGCTCCGCGTACTCTGAAGCCGGAAAGAGCAACATCTTGTCACCGCCTTGTGGAGGTTTTCGTTTTTATGTCGTTTGTCGACAATAAAACGATACCTCTTTGACAGAATTTTGTCAAGACGGAAAAGCGGCCCCAGCGAGCACCGGTGACGCTCCCTCTGCCTGCGGATTTGGGGCGGCGTATCGGTTTTTTTGTGTGAAAATTCCTGCGAAGCACGAGGGAACGCGTTCCGGCAGATGCCGGACTCCGTTCCCTCGTTGTTGTAGATCTGTTCGAATGCCCTTTGGAAGAATCTTCCTTTTTTCTGCGCAGCCTTCGATTGCCCCTTAGTTCCAGAGAGTCTCCAGGGAGAGCAGCGCCCACGTTTTCTTTCCGCCGAACGTGTGCGGCTTTACGACGGCACGGAGGAGCGCCGGAATATCCTGCTTGTCCTCGCTGTTGTACAGATGTCCCTTCACCTGCAGGAGACCGCCCTCTTCAAAGAAGCTCTGCACCTGCACGTAGTAGACTATGCCTCCCTCAGCCTCGCGGAAGTGGTACAGCTTGCCGTCATAGTACATCATGCTGTCCGGATCGTCCTGACCGGTGATGTCCTTGAAGTCTATATCGAAATACTTCTTCAGCGACTCCTTCACCCACTTTTCTTCGATGACGAAGGGGCCGTGCTCGCAGTTCTTCACCGGGCATTTCTTGATTCTGCTCTTGAAGTTGTTGATGTAGTTATGCTGGATGCCGAAAAAAACCAGTTCATCCCGCGTCAGGGAGTTCACATCGGTTATTTCGAAAAATGTCGCCTCGGTAAAGTTGCTCAGAAACGTGCTCATTCTCTTTATATCCTCGGCGTCCGGTTTATCCCGGGCGGATGCGGATATGCAGAACACCGGAAAGAGAAGCAGGAAAAAACAGGCGAACACCGCAGCGGACTTCTTCATGACGCACCTCCCCTTGTATTGTGGAGCGTTTTTCGTGCTTCTCGTCTTTTTTCCCGCCCCGAAGAGCGGCTGAACACGCAGAAAACCCCCTTAATCTCCGGGAGAACGCGGTTCCGACTTTTTACGAGAAGCCTTTAAACGGAATTCTACACGAAGGGTTCCCAACTGTCAAAATATTGTCCCGAAAAGCAGAATTCACATCGGGAAGAACACTGTCGTTGCCGCGGGGTTTCCGGTGCGGGAATACGAAAAGGGAGGAACATTTCGGCCCCTCCCGTCTTTTTCCGTTTACCAGGGCGTTACTCGAACGTGCCCTTGACGATCACGTCTCCGCCGTCCATCAGGACCCTCCCCTTCGCGACGACGGTGCGGAGGCGGTAGTCTCCGCCGAGCACGAGGAGATCGCCGTCGCAGCCGGGGCGGATGCGCCCCTTGCGGGGGAGCTTCAGATGGTCCGCGGGGTTCGCCGTCACAAAGGAAAGAATCTGTTCGCGGGAAAGTTCTCCGTCGTGCAGCATCTCGGCCACCGACTCGAACACCGAGTCGAGAGGACCTACGCGCAATCCCGTCATCTCCCCTTTCTCGTTGAAGGAGGGCATGGAACCGTTTCCGTCCGAACTGAGAGTGATGTTCTTCGGGTCGACGCCGCTTGAGAGCAGCCGGTCGACCGCGACGGAGGTTCCCATGCCGAAGAGCGGCATCTTTCCCGGAGCGGCGGTGACGTCCAGATATCCGCCGCGGCGTCCGAAATCAGCGGCGTCTGCCAGCAGCGTCTCGTTGCGCGAGACGTGCGTCGGGGCGAACTGGGTGATCGGGATGTCCGTCCCCTCGATGGCCCTCAGCAGCGGAGCGAGTCCTTCGGGTTCGCTCCCCATATGGACGCACAGAAATCCCGCCTTGCCGGAGAGAATACCCCCGGTGCGGACCTCGGAGACGGAACGGCGGATCTCCTCGACGGAGGGGTGCGAACTTCGATGGTCTGCGAGAGCGAGCTTGAGCCCGATTACCTTGTCGATCAGGCAGAGGTCCCGCTGGACGGTCCCCGTGAGCGTCGGCGACGGGAGACCGTAGCTTCCGGTGAGGATCCAGGTTGAGATCCCCTCCTCTTCAAGCCCCTTCGCCTTCATGAGCAGTTCCGGAAGGGCGCGGCAGGTTCCGTCGGTCCCGAGCAGGCCGACCACGGAGGTGACGCCCGCCTTCACGAAGGAGGAGAGCTGGAGCGGAGGCGTCCGGTAGGAGGGGCCGCCTTCGCCGCCGGCGCCGTTGAAGTGGACGTGCCGGTCGATAATGCCGGGCATTGTGAGCGCTCCTTCGGCGTCGATCATCCGGAAAGTCTCATCGAGAGAGGAAAGGTGCGGGGGATCGATCTCTCCGGCCGGACGAACGGCCAGGATCCGCCCGGCCGCGATCAGGACGTCGCGGCTTCCGAGCGGTTCGGGAGCGTAAAGGTCGGCGTTTCGTATCAAGAGCATTCGAAAAGATCTCCTTTCCCGCGTCCGGCCGGAGGTCGGGCGCGGTATATAGGGAAGAGCATATTATGGAAAGGGAGACTCTTTCGCCCGTTCGGCGAAGAGCCTCCCTTGACGAAGGGTGTTCGTTACGCTTCGCTCTTCCTGTCGGAAGGCCAGATCGCGATTCCGGTAAAGCCGTAGAACCAGGCGGTCAGGAAACCCAGCCAGCAGAGGAAAGCCCAGGGGACGTACTCCAGGACCGGGACGCCGAGCACGGACGACATGTAGATACCGGCGGCGGACCAGGGAATGAGGGGAACGACCACGGTTCCGGAGTCCTCGAGCGTTCTCGAGAGGACTCGCCGCGAGATGTTCATGTCGTCGGCGAGATCCTTGTACATCGTGCCGGGAACGATCTCGCTGAGGTAGGAGTTGCCGGTGCCGAGTCCGGTGAGAATACCGGAGATCGAGGCGGACATGACGAAGCGTCCTTTGCTGTTGCCGATGAAGCCCTCTTTCAGCGAGGTGCAGATGCGCCGGAAGGTGCCGGTGTACTCGAGCTGTCCGGCGAAGATGTAGGCGAAGAAAACGACGACGACCGAGCCGGACATGAAGGCGAGTCCGCCTCTGCTGAGGAGCCTGTCGAGCGCGGCGATCTCGGTGACGATCTTCGGTCCGGAGGCCATGGCTCTCATGATGTCCTTCAGGTCGTACCCCTGCATCATGGCAAGGGGAACGGCGAGAACGATCGCTATCCAGAGCACGGGAAGCGTCGGATAGCGCCTATAGGCCAGGACGAGCAGAGCCAGGGGCGGAATCAGGACGAGCGGCGTCATGTTGAAGGTCTTCGATATGGCGCCGACGATTTCATTCACCGAGCTGTAGTCAATCTCTCCGGAGGCCTGAGAACCGATGTAGCCGTAGATCCCGAGGCTGATCACGAAGGCCGGGAGGGTCGTCCAGAGCATGGAGCGGATGTGGTCCACCACGTCGACCTCGGCAACTGCGGCGGCGAGGACCGTGGTGTCGGAAACGGGGCTTATCTTGTCGCCGAAATATGCTCCCGCGACGACCGCGCCCGCGGCCGCTGGAAGCGGTACGCCGAGCCCCTGGGCGATGCCCATGAAGGCGACGCCGAAGGTGGCCGCCGTTCCCCAGGACGTTCCCGTCATGGTGGACGAGAGGGCGCAGATGACGAAGGCCGCCATCAGGAAGGTGCCGGGGTTGAGGATCTGAAGTCCGGTATAGATCAGGTAGGGGATCGTTCCCGCCAGCATCCACGCCGCGATGAGCGGGCCGACGGTGAGCAGGATCATGATCGCTCCGGAGGCCCTGGCGATCATCGGGACGACGCCTTTATCGAAGAGATCCTGCCATGTGAACTTGTAGTGGAATACGTAGACCGCGGTGGTGAACATGCCGATGAACATCAGAAGCAGCGCCACGTCGAACCCCATGATGAGCCTTCCGACGACGATGATCGCCAATATGGAGCCGAAAATCAGAATTGCCCCCTGAAGGGATATTTCACGTGTTTTCCGTTCTTCCATTGACCGTTTTCCTCCTTCATCCTTTTGAAAATCCAGAGAACATCCGGAGACGCTCTCTGCTGGAGCAGCAGAATGGCCGGACACTTATCCCCTCGCGCTCGTCGTCCACCTCCTCGAATTCAGGATTCATTTATGGATACGTTTTTGTATATGATTGCGCGCGATGTCTCTTCTGTCAAGAGGGAGATTCAGGTATACAGTCCACAAAAGTCTTCTTGAATGCTGAAACATGCATCCGGGGGAAATATCTGATACACTTGCTATCGTTCCTTCTTCGGTGGAACGATAGAAAATGCTTGCGAGGTGCCTCATGGAAAAGGAGACTTTCAACGTAAACGCCAATGCGACCGAAAGGGCGGGAAGGGAGATCGTCCGGCTGATCGCGTCGCACCGGTTCAAACCGGGAGACCGCCTGCTGGAGACATCGCTGGCCAAAATGCTCGGAATGAGCAGAACTCCCGTCCGGGAGGCGCTGGGGCGGTTGGCGTCGACCGGTTTCCTGGTGAAAACGGAGATGTCGAGGGGGTACCAGATCCCCTTCCTGACGCCGAAGGATATCGAGGACGTCTTTTTCATGCGGGGAACCCTGGAGAGCAAGGCGGCCATGCTGTGCGCCCGTGCCATGCCGGAGAGCGTGCTGCGTGAGCTCCGCCGCATCAACGAGCGCGAGGAGGAAACCTTCAAGGCTAACCTGAAGGGGGAGTACGCGGAGCTGAACGAGGATTTTCACATGCATATCGCCACGTCGTCGGGCAATCCCTACATGGAGATGTATATCCGGCAGCTCTACTGGCGTTCGAATCTCTACGTCCTGTTTTTCATGAGCTTCTACTGCCTTGAGTCGAACTACGATACGGAACGGCTGAGCTACCTGGAGCACAGAAAGATCGTCGAGGCGTTGGAGGCGCGCAACGCCGAGGATGCCGAAATCGCGATGAGAGAGCACATTTCGAGCAGCTACAACCACCTTCTCTGCCCCAAGAACGCGCTCGAGAGAATGTCGTAGCCTCGGCTCCGGAAAAACGGCCTCTTTTATCCGCTTTTCAGCACAACCCGGTTGCGTCCGGCAGCCTTGGCTTCGTACAACCCCCTGTCGGCCCGCCCGACGAGCGAGCCGGGAGTGTCGCCGGGGATCATCCCGGCAACTCCCGCGCTGATGGTGACGGCGCGGTCGATCGGGAACGGCTCATTCGCGACAGCTTCCCTGACGCGCTCGCCGAACCGGTAGGCCTGGAAGAGATCCATACCGGGGAGAACGGCGAGGAACTCTTCGCCCCCCCATCGGCCGACGAAGCCATCCTCGGCGAGGCTCTTCAGAATCTCTCCGCTGCGCCGCAGCACCCTGTCGCCGGACTGGTGGCCGAAATCGTCGTTCACCCGCTTGAAATGATCAAGGTCGAAAATGAGCACCGAAAGAGGTTCCCCGCTCTCCTGCGCCGAGATCATCTCGTTCTGCAATACGCTGTCGAGATGCAGCCGGTTGCTGATCCGGGTGAGCGGGTCGGTCCGCGAGGTCCATTCGAGGAGACTGATCGTCTCCTGCACGCGCTCCATCAGCTTCGAGAGAGCATCGGCGATGACGGAGACCTCGTGGTTCGCGTCACGGTACGCTCCGGCGAGCTTACGGCGAAGAGCGTCGAAATCGCCGCTGCCTCCCGTGAGCAGCGTCAGGTCGTCAACCAGCAGGGAAAACGGGCGGAGATAGCGGCGGAGCAGGAGGAAAAGAGCGAAAGGGAGCAGGAACGAGACGGCAAGCATCGTCCGGAGAAGATTCTTCTGAAACGTCGCCAGATCGTATCCGAGTTCGTCCTTCGTAAAAAAAGCGACTGCGCGCTTCACCCGAAGCCCCTCTTCAGAAAGCGCCGGCAGCTGCAGGACAATGCTTCTGGCCCCTTCAAAGGAACCTGTCGTGACAGGAGGAAAACCTTCTATCTCGATCTCCACGCCCATTCCTGCTCCCTCGGAAAGCGCGGCGAGAAGTGCGCTCGACAGCGGAGTCCCGACAGTCACCGCTCCGACAGGAATTTCTCCGTAGAGCTTCACCGGGGTTATCTTCAGAATCAGCAACTCCCTCTCGAGTTCGAAGATTCCGTTCACCTCCTCTCCGGCGACCGCGAGCCGGAATGCCGGATGATCGGCGAAATCATCGCCGAAACGGTAGGGATCGTGAGCCCGTGCGATCACAATTCCATCCATGTCGGTGAAGAAGATCCTCGAGGAGCGGAGCGGATCGAGAAAGAGTTCGCTCCAAGATACAAGGAAACTTGTGTCTCCCGCCTGGAGCGCCCGCGCGGCTTCTTTCGACCCTGCGAGGATCCGGGCCGACCGTTCGCGCTCCTGCCTGAAGCTCCTGAAGTGTGAACGGAGGAGCTCCACTTTTAAATCGTCCGCCGCCGTCCGGCTCGACTGCTGGAAATCCAGGATGTACTCCAGCCTGAAAAATCCGAGCAGGAGCGTCAGCAGCAATGGGATGATGGAGATGATGATGATTTTCCAGTAGAGTTTCATCCGTCAGTTCTTCTCCTCCGGTGCTTCCGACTCCATGGCCCGTCGAAGGGGTTCGTAGAACTCGTCGCCGAGGACAACGAAACCCGCGGCGGGCCACCCCGTATGCTCCCTGATATTCCGGACGACGGGGGAATCCGGAGTGAGGGAGACGAGGATATTCCGCAGAATTTCGACATGCTCCGGAGGTACGCATGGCGACGCCACAACCGCATCCAGCGGAATGGGGTCGGAGAGGGCGAGCACTTCGAAAATTCCTCCGTAGCGGGCGACGGCGTTGTTCAGCGTTCCGTCCGAGACCGCACCGCCCTGGACGGATCCGGCCCGAAGGGCCTCGATGACCGAGTCGTGCCTTCCGAGAAAGAAAATTTTCCGGAAATAATGCTCAGGCTCGATCCCCTTTTCGCGCATCATGAGAAGAGGAATTCGGTACCCCGACGTGGATTGCCTGTCCGTGAAAGCGAAGGCGGTTCCCTTCAGGTCGTCGAGATCTGCGATGGACTCGCTCTTCAGCGCAATGATCGCGGAATGATAGTACGGCAGGAGCCTTCCCTTCCCGTCCTGTTCTGCGTAGGTGGCGACGTATGTCAGCCCCTCGATGAAAGGGCCGAACGCGACATAACTCGCCGAACTGTAGAAGGCGATATGGACGGAACCATCTGCCAGGCGTTCCGTCATCTCCTCGTAGTTCCTCGTAACGGCCGCCCGCATCGTCCACCCGGTCTCCGAGGCGATGAAGCGGACAAGCGGGTCGAAGGCCCTGTACATTTTTTCCGGATCTCCGACGGGGTAGGTCGCAAAAGTATAGCTGACGCCGGCGTACAGCGGAAGAGCGGGAAAAAAAAGGAAAAACAGAAGGAAAAAAAGAAGAAAAGCGGTTCTGGAATATCCGCCCGGTGTCTCGATCCTCAACAATAATCCTTTCACCATAGCCCCCCCTGATTCTCAAGTTCTTACGCCGTGTAGATAAAAATACTTTCAAGAAACATAACATTTCTTGAGACTGCGGTCAAGCAGGAGAAGAATCGGTGTGACGGGGCTCCTCAAGAGAAAGGGCACGGCCGGAAGCCGATTCCGCGCTGTGCCCTCCGATTGCCGGTTTCTGTTTTTTGCCTCGCCCTCCCCGGCTCTCCCGCAGTGGAATAGCCAGCATGTGATACTTTCTATTTATAAGGTTCTTATGCTTACAGTCACCGCCCCCCATCAAAGATGGGATCGATGACTAATCTTTTCCCTCCTTGAACGAGCGGCGCCTTCGTGGCATACTTTTGGCACTTTGACGGCGCGCGGAGGAATCGAAAAAACGGTATGCGGCAGAACGCGGCGAGGCCCCGCGAGAGGCCCACGGACACACATACAAGGAGCTGCAAATGATAGACTACAGCATGCTTATAAAATCTTTGAAGCACCTCGAAGCGCAGTACAACAATTTTTTAACGATTAGCTTCAGAACGGATTTGGGCACATTAGAAAAAGAGGCGATAAAGGAATCTGTGATTCAACGTTTTGAAACCTGTTATGACACGCTGTGGAAAACCTTGAAAAGGTACCTTAACGAAGAACTCGGCATTCCGGAAATTCCCAATAGCCCCAAACCAATTTTCAGGATCGCAGCAGAAAATAAGCTGCTGCAATCAAATGTGGAACAATGGCTTCAATACGCCGACGCCAGAATTTACACATCGCATAATTATTCTGAAGAAAAGGCGGAAGAAGCAGTCCTGCTTATGAACTTCTTCATTCCGGATGCAATCAATCTCCTTAAAAAAATGACAGGATCAACATGGGAGTAGCTGTTTATATTCAACTTTCGCCACAACACCTCGCCATGATCAGGGACTTATTGCATAACTACATTCCCAATACCCTTGTTTGGGCATTCGGCTCCCGGGTGAAATGCACCGCAAAGCCATGGAGCGATTTGGACGTGGTTGCTTTTATAGGCGACGATCAAAAAACGCGCTTTTCATTGCTGAAAGAAGCGTTGGAGGAATCCAACGTGCCTTTCCGTGTGGATCTGCACATATGGGACGAGCTGCCCGACAGTTTTCAGCGCATAATCAAGCAAGAGTACGCCGTGCTGCAGGATGCGGATAATGAGGTTTCACCGGATCTGCGGACAGTATAATCATTCTCGTAATTTCAATTTCAAGAGTGAGGAAATCGACCATCCGGATACCGTGTAGCGGCTCGGCCTCCATGTCCGTCCTTGACTCTTTTTCGATGTCCGCGAAGTCAGCTTGCTATTTTTGTCCGCCGAGGGGCGGGCGTATCCGCCCCTCGGTTCAGTTCTCGAATTCGTTCACCA